>CESP01063576.1_pt1 | contig 10329 bp, 10 predicted proteins | sample 531211 | NCBI WGS metagenome assembly CESP01 (sample SAMEA2622074, study PRJEB7988) | marine metagenome | biome: marine biome (ENVO:00000447); feature: surface water layer (ENVO:00002042); material: "saline water (ENVO:00002010), including plankton (ENVO:xxxxxxxx)" | depth 5 m | reverse complement strand
TAGAAACATGGCGCGGGAACTGGCGCGTGCGCCGTTAATGAAATATTTTTAAATGTTAGTTGATGCGGCGAGTGGTTGGAAAAAATAAAAAGTCAAAAAGTTACAAAAATTATGATAAATTAATTGCACCTTTGAGAGAAGAAGATCTGTTGAAAGAAGAAGATCTGTTTTTTTAGATGAAAAAATATGCAGCATAAGTTGGGACACCAAATGATATAATAGAAATAGTCCACTAGTACGATGAGCAGTGTGGCGGTTTTGATGATTCCCCGCTTCAAGTAAATTTTACAACGCTTCCTCACGAGGAAGTGGTGCCGTAAGTAAAATTATTTACAGAGAAAGTTATTCTAAGACTTTAAAGCAATAAAAAACATTACTCGAGGGCAAAGCGTATTACGCAAAAGAAGAAAGTTTGATAGTTAAAAATTATGACCATTTTAGTGACCGGAGTTGCCGGGTTTATAGGTTATCATGTTGCAGAAGCCCTTCTTGACCGCGGGGAAGAAGTTATCGGCGTTGATATTGTTAACGATTATTATGATGTGAAATTGAAAGAGGCACGCTTAGATCGACTTGTCAATAAAAGCAAATATTCTTTTCATAAGGTTGATATAGCATGTCATAAGGCCACTGCCGAAGTTGTTTCTAAGTATGAGAGAATAGACAGGATAATTCATTTAGCTGCTCAGGCTGGGGTAAGATATTCTTTAATAAATCCAGATGCCTATTTACGATCAAATTTAATGGGCCATGCTACAATATTAGAGATTGCAAGGCATTTACCTAAATGTCGCCATATGGTCTACGCGAGCTCTAGTTCTGTTTATGGTATGAACACAAAATTACCCTTTTCGGTCAACGATCGTACTGATGCGCCTAGTTCGTTGTATGCTGCAACAAAGAAAGCCGATGAATTAATGAGCTACTGTTATTCGCATCTTTACGGTTTGCCCCAAACTGGACTGCGATTTTTTACAGTCTACGGTCCATGGGGTCGTCCAGACATGGCAATGTATATATTTTGTAAGAAAATTTCTGCTGGAGAGCCAATACCAGTATTTAATAATGGTGATATGGCACGTGATTTCACTTATATTGACGATATCGTTAGGGGCGTGATCGCAACTCTCTATAACCCCCCATCTGGCTCTCATGATACCGCCCCGCACAGATTATTAAATATTGGCAATCATAAGGCAGAACCACTAATGAGAATGATAGAATTAATTGAGATCGCTCTTGGTAAAAAAGCGGACATAGACTTTAAGTCAATGCAACCCGGAGACATTAAAGAAAGTTTTGCGGATATTGATTCAATTTTTGATTTAACTGGTTTCAAACCAGAAACAACAATCGAAGTAGGAATACCAAAATTTGTTGACTGGTTTAAAGAATATGAGGGTATCTGATTAAATATACGCGAACCAAATGTTATCTAATCTTTAATTATTGATGTAATATAATTCTTTCGAGCTAATTTTTATTTTCTAAACTTCGTTTTTCAAGATCAATTGCTAAGCGGGCTGCTGTGTTTCCATCCCACAAAGGGGGAGGTTTTGTGCCATCAGAGACCTCAAAAAGAGCTTTAGTAATTTGGTCCTTCAAATTGTTAAATGTAGCGAGCCGGTTCGTCCCTTGTTGGATTGTTATTGGTCTTTCAGTATTATTCCTTAACGTGACACATGGTATGCCCAGGTATGTTGTTTCTTCCTGAATGCCCCCGCTGTCGGTAATCACTATTTTCGAATTTATTACCAAGTTCATGAATTGAACATATGACATTGGTTCAGTCAAAATTATGCCGGAGTTGGCCGTAATTTTTTCCATTAAGTTAAATTTATATAATTTTTTCCTTGTCCGAGGATGCACGGGGAAAATCAGGGGTAGATCTGTTGCGACTGTTATTAAACAGTCTATTATATTTGAGATTAGTGATGGCTCATCAACATTACCTGGACGGTGGAGGGTTATAACTCCATAATCCCTCTCAAACAATCCACGGGTTTGTTGAACATTAGAGTTTTCGATTTGATTCCGCATCAATTCGAAACAATCTATCATTATGTTACCAATCATGTTGATACGATCATCACTAACTCCTTCTCGGCGAAGATTTTGATCTGCATCGTGAGAAGGGGTCCATAGAACATCTGAGATTGCATCAGTTATTACCCTATTTATTTCTTCGGGCATGTTTCTGTCTCCTGATCGTAATCCTGCTTCTAAGTGTGCAACTGGTAAACAGAGTTTTTTTGCCGCTAGAGTACAAGCAAGTGTAGAATTCACATCCCCAACTACAATTACCCAATCTGGAGAATCCTTGATAAGAATTTCTTCATATGCGACCAGAACTCCAGCTGTTTGTTTCGCGTGGGTACCACTGCCAACCCCTAAATTATATTCTGGTGTAGGAAGTCCTAATTCCTTAAGAAAAGTCTCAGACATATTGCTGTCATAATGTTGACCGGTATGAACTAACGTCGGAATGCACCAATTTGTTTGTGATAGTTTATGCCAGACCGGAGCTACTTTCATGAAATTTGGCCTTGCAGCTGCAATTAGATGGACTTTCATCACTTTTTCCTAATGTTTTGAACGAATGGCCGCATGTTGATTTTATAATGCTTAACTGCAGATTTATTAATACACTTATATTAAAAAAACCCATATGCTATTCCGTACAATGACTGTTAAACTATGAATGTTATTTAAATAAAAACTTCAGTTCAATTACATTCTAGAAACGCGTTTATCTAATACGAATTTTCTTGGACTATTAAATTTTTTATAAATTATGGAAAGAGTTATCTGTAACTATATCTCAATCAATTAGCCAGTAAGTTATGTGTGTCTTTATTCAGTTGATAATTCAATCAAGGCTTAGACAAAAATCATAATTGATGGGCGAGGATCTGGACGAAATGGTGAAGAATTGCGTAAACTTTGATTTATTAAAAATGTTTATATTGGTTTTAAAATATGTACGCTGATTTTTATAATTTCAGTCGTCGGCCCTTTCAGCTCAGTCCTGACCCAAGTTTCTTCTTTAGCAGCCGGGGACACCAAAAGGCTTTAGCCTACTTGACCTTTGGATTAAATGAGAGAGAGGGTTTCATTGTCATTACTGGTGAAGTTGGCGCTGGAAAAACGACTCTTGTTGGGCATTTAATGGGTCAGATTGATAATGATAGGTTTCTCACTGCCAATATTGTCACCACTCAGGTTGAAGCCGATGATTCCCTAAGACTAATGACCTCGGCATTTGGACTGCCATTTGAGGAGAAGGATAAGGCAACGCTTCTTCGCCAAATAGAGGGTTTTTTGATAGACCAACACCGGTTTGGAAAACACGTGGTCTTAGTAGTTGATGAAGCACAAAATTTAACCCCCTCGGCTTTAGAAGAACTCCGGATGTTATCAAATTATCAATCTGGAGGCAGGTCATTATTCCAATGTTTTTTGGTTGGTCAGCCTCAATTCCGAGCCATAATGGCGCATCCTGCAATGGAACAACTACGTCAGCGTGTTATAGCTTCCTGTCATTTGGAGCCCATGAATCCTGAGGAATTGCATGCTTACATTGAACATAGATTACGAACTGTTGGCTGGAAGGAAGATCCTAGTTTCACAAAGGAAGCCTACAAACTAATTCATTCGTATTCTGGTGGTGTTCCACGGAGAGTAAATACTCTCTGTGGGCGCCTTCTTCTTTTTGGTTATTTAGAGGGTTTACACTCAATCACCGCTGAAAATGTGGAAGAAGTCGTTTCTGAACTTTCTAATGAAGGCACTTTGAAACCTCTTGGTGAAGAAGCAGAAGAAAACTTCTCTAATTCAGCTACTATCCCTGCTAATTTAGTCCATAGTGATGGATCGAAAGTAAGATTTGAAAACGATTTTCGGGTTCAAGAAAAGAGTTATAAAGAGGCTTTGGTGGTTCTTTCCAACCGAATTGCAGCTCTTGGTGGTAAGAGATAGTAAACGATACTTAACGTTATTTAGAAAACTCCGGTTTGGAAATCGGAGTATAAAAATTTTATCAAAGCTGTTGATTTGTTATCGGTTTAAAATAGAGTTGATGGACTACCCACAGAAGCTCAGATAGACTTCATAAGAAACAGATGTTTTTAGTAAGTTTATTATCGGCTTGGAGGACAGAATATTGGTTAAGAGAGGATTGCACACTCGTCCTGCGGTAACCCCAGAACGTAAAAAATTTTATGAAAAAGTTGATCCTTTGGCTGTAGCCCCATTATGGGAGCGCCTTCATACCATTATGTCCAAGGAGCCAAGAATGCGGGCCGCACCGCATATTTGGAAGTATGATCAGATTCGTCCCAGTTTAATGGAGACTGGAAATTTAATTACAGCGGCGGAGGCAGAACGTCGGGTTCTAATTTTGGAAAATCCATCTTTAAAGGGAGAAACCGCGGCAGCTGACTCCCTTTTTGCAGGACTACAACTAATTATGCCAGGAGAAGTTGCTACAACTCACCGTCATTCGCCATCTGCACTACGATTTATTGTGGAAGGTAATAGTGCATATACAGCAATAAATGGAGAGAAGGCACCAATGAAGGTTGGGGATCTTATCCTTACACCGTCAATGGTATGGCATGATCATGGAAATATCGGAGGGGAGCCGGTTGTTTGGCTGGATGGACTTGATATCCCGCTGATTCGTTCGCTGGGCACAATGTTTACCGACGTTTATGATGGAGGAGGAACTCATCCTGAAGGTCGGCCTCCCTATGATAATGTTGCTCGCTTTGGTGCCAACATGCGGCCAATGAATTATGAGGCTGAGGGACTTCATTCCCCTGTTTTTCACTATCCTTACGTTAATTCAAAAAAAGCTTTGCTTGAATTGCAGAAAGCCGATGATATTGATCCATGTCACGGGATTAAATTACAATATATAAATCCCAATACGGGTGCTCCAGTAATGGCAACACTTGATTGTTATTTGCAGCTTATACCGAAAAAATTCCAAACGCTTGATTATCAATCAACAGGCACCTGGATATATTCAGTGGTGGAAGGAACGGGAAAGACTATAATCGGTGAAAATACTTTTGAGTGGGGGCCAAGGGATAATTTTGTAGTTCCAGGCTGGTTGCCTCACCATCATGTTGTTGGATCTGATGACACTATTCTTTTTAGTTTTTCGGATAAAGGTACACAAGAAAAGCTTGGTCTCTATAGAGAGCGCCGCGGAAATTTTGAGTCTTAAAGCGCCAAGTCTCTATTATTAGTAACTAAGACTAAAATTATCATCTGCTGAATTTAAATTTAATCGTTGTTAACACTCCAACAATTTACGATCACAGACACTTCTAATCAATAACAAATTTTCGCCGATAGTATATGAGATGGGATATTATAAGTATTTGACCCATAGAAAAATAAATAAATACTAATTGTAAATTTTTTCAATATTCTAAGGCTTTTCTTTTCATCTTCAGTTAATTTTCGCGTCATATAAGCCTCATGAGTCGAAACACGTTTTTTGTTCTTGAAGCATATCCTTTCGAGCTAATGTAAGTCTAAGTTCATGGCTTCGTCGGTCGTGATCAGAAATATCACGAATAACTAACTTGCGATCTTTTAATTTATCAATGATCTGTACAAGGGTCGAACGATCGAACCCCATCACTGTTGCGATAGCGCTATGACTCATACCCGCATTCTCTTCAATCATTACCATTGCCCCGAACTGGGGTGGTAAGATCTCCAATTTGGCAATTTTTTCTCTAAAATTTCTAAAAACTGCTATCTATGCAAAACGTAATGCAAAGCCTACTAGCTCCGGGAGCATTTCAAGTTCGGTATTCAGCGAGGTATCTCTGCTCTTACCAGTATCTCGCGAGAAAAACAGTCGACAATTGGAAAGGCACTCTAAATTCAACTTTATTATTAGCAAATTGTACAAGTTAATTCAGAGACGCCCTCAACCGCAGCTACAATCACATCCCCCGGAGACACTGGCCCAACACCAGAAGGGGTACCAGTCATAATTAAATCCCCTGCTTCAAGTGTCACAAAAGTGGATAGATAAGAGAGACTTTCTGGGACATTCCAAATCATATCTTTAATATCTGCGTCCTGTTTTGTTTTTCCATTAACAGTAAGACTGATCCTGCCTTTTGTTGGGTGACCTATGATATTTGCAGAATGAAGTTCCGAACAAGGTGCAGAGTTATCAAACCCCTTTCCCATATCCCATGGGCGGCCTTTTTCCCTAGCTTCCATTTGTAGATCTCGTCGAGTCATATCAAGCCCGACTCCATAACCAAAAATGAATTCATTAGCTTCGGATGGTTTAACATTTTTTGCTGTTTTTTTTATTCCAACAATAAGTTCGCTCTCGTAATGGTAATTTTGTGTCTTGGGTGGATAATGAATTTTTGCACCGCTCTCTACAATTGCGTCAGCTGGTTTCATGAAGAAGAACGGTGGATCTCTCTCATCAACACCCATCTCTCTCGCATGTGCCGCATAATTTCGTCCAATACAATATATCCGGCGAACAGGAAACCGATCTTCAACGCCGGCAACTCGCAAGCTCGGTGTATCTGCCGGTTTTATAACAAAAGTCATTACATTTCTCCCAAGATGCATCTATGTTTCTTTTAAAGTAGAATTTGACGCAGGTTTTAAAATAGAGCAAGGGTTTTAGACTTGACGAGTTTTTTAGATGCATTCTATCGTACGAGAGAATTCTAAGAGGAACAAAATAATGTATCTCTCTACTAACTCGATAAAATATGTGTGATTCATGGCACGCGCATATTTATTATAATGCGAAAGAAAGCAAAGAAACTGCCACTGTTCTTAGAAAGGCTATTGGTATTAAATTCCCAGAGGTAATTTTGGGGAGGTGGCATGATAAATCGGTAGGTCCACATTTGGCCCCAATGTATCAAGTAGCTTTTAAGGCTGACCAATTTGGAGTTATTGTCCCGTGGTTAGTCATTAGAAGAGATGGGTTAAGCATTCTAATCCATCCAAATACGGATAATCCATGGAGAGACCATGTTGTACTTGGATTTTGGCTGGGAGAAAAACTTTCTCTTAATGAGTTTCGTTTGCAGGAAATGACAACTTTGGACAGCATTGAATAAATTTTGCCGCGTTAGAATTAAAAATTTAAACTAAATATTTAAGGCGCTCCCTTGCCGATAAATAACCATCACTTTACAACCAAGTTATGTATTTCCCACTTGATGAATTGAATAACACACTCGATCGGTTGTCACATAGCCAATTCTACAAAAGCCGTATTCCGACTTCTGTTACTAATAAAGCTGAATTTTCAGATTCGGTGCCTCTAATGTCGCGTTCCGATTTGGTAATGGAAATGAAAAAACCAAACTATGGAGCATTCGGTGGCGCAAATCCAGTTCGGGTGAACTTGAGTCCAATGGGGGATGGTTTGATACCAATACTTCAGACGCGTGGTGATATAAATCGTATAATTACCGCCGCGCGCTCTAATTTAGACGCTTGCAGAATTGAGCCCGGCGATACCTGTGCGGTATTTTTTAGTTATCATTTGTTTGTGGCTGGGCTATTTTATCAAAGCCAAATGGAAGCCCACGGAGTTGCTAGCATCGCGCTTGGACCAGGTGAGACAAAGCGGGCGGTTGACATTTGCATTTCTAACAATGTTAACATTATTGCGGGAAATCCAACCTTTGTCCTTAGGCTTATCGAAGAAGGGGTTCCTGCTCCTAAAGTTTTCTTTTCAGGCGGAGAACCTTTTACGACAAATCATAAACTATATAATAGTATTTCAAACGCTATGCCGGAAACAATGATTGTAGATTCCTTTTCGCTTTCTGAATTTCTCCCAGTAGGCAGGACGTTTCCTGGGGGGAAGGGAGTGCATATTTTTGATGAGTTGGTTTACGCTGAGGTAATCGATCCGGAGAGTTTATTACCGGTAAATGACGGTGAGCGTGGAGAACTAGTCTTGACCCATTTGTATAAGGAAGCGCAACCACTTTTGCGTTATCGCACGGGGGATTTAACATTAAAGATTGAAACTCCCTCAGTTTTTGGTCGAACACAATGCCTTCCCTATGTGGTGTTTGGTCGAACAGATGATATGATTAAGGTAAAAGGTGTAAAGTTGTATCCATCTGAAATTAAATTCTGTCTTCTTGGTATTACGGAGCTTGATGGACCTTATCGCGTTTCTGTTTTTTCTGATAACTCTGGAAGAGAGAGGATATGTCTGTTACTTCAAGGAAGTGGTGGAGATGAGGTTGCGGAAGAGGTTTCCAAAAGATTTAAAGCGCAGACGATGATAAAAGCTGACATAGTAGAAATAGTAGAAACATTAGAATCTGGTCCCCAATGTGTGGATAAAAGATAGGTACCGCAAATGCAAAATAATTGGCGGTTAATAATAGATAAAAATTCTTATGCAGATTTTTCTGTATCGGTTTCTCCAGCAATTGAACGAGCAGTCGTCGAAGAAAAAGTTCCTCCAACAGTTTATCTTAATGTTTTTGATAAAGACTCAGTAACAATTGGCATGAATGAGGACCCTGAACAGACATTGAATCTAGAATTTTGTAAAAAGGAAGGCGTTCTATTTCGCCGTAGACCCAATGGGGGCGGTCCAGTTTATGCCGGAAAAGGTTCTGCTTTTTTGGTTTATTATCTTCCAACTAAGCATCCGCGTGTAGCAGGAACAACGGCTGAGGCTTTTCCCGTAATGCTCACCGCACTGGCAAATATATTAGCTGATAGATATGGTTTTGCTGCACAATATCGACCGCTGAATGATGTGGAGGTTGATGGACGAAAGTTGATTCCGGCATCTCTGAAGATTGAAAACGGAGTTATGACATTTCGGATTATAATAAACGTGACCCCCATTGACACCGAGTTGGCAGGGCGGATCATGCCTATGCCTCCGGAGAAAGTTGTGGACAAGACACTTAAGGATATGAGTTCTCGCTACACCTGCCTTGAAAATGAGGCTTGTTGCAAATTTGATTTGGAGGAGTTGGAGGGTATAGCAAGGTGTGCAGTGTATGAAGCATTTGGTGAAGGGCTAAAAATCGGTACTATTTCCGATATAGAGACTGTCTATGGAACAGAATTTCGTTCTGAGTATGAAAGTGACAGATGGTTGTTTGCTAAGTCTGAGCGTAATCGCTTGCATCCGATATTGAAATCAGGAGATACCCTCGGATATGGACGTGCAAAAGCGATTGGGGGGTTAATCCGAGCAACCATTGCAATTCGTGATGGGAAAGTAATTCATGCAATAATCAATGGCGACTGGCACCCGCGCCCGTTGCACTCTGTTGGTTGGCTTGAAGATGCTCTCGTTGGCGTAGAAGCGTCTACGGGCCAATTGACCGCATGTGTTGATGAATTTTTAGCTAACGACTCGGTGGAATTTGCTGGAGTGGAGGTTGAGAATCTAATGGAGGCAATTGATATAGCCCTTAGTAATCAAAAAAACGCGATAAGATATGCCGATAGTAGTAGCTGAAACTGTTGAGAAACGCATTGCCCGCATCGCAATAAATGTACCTGAGAAACGAAATGCAATCGGCCCGGATGTACGAGATCAACTGATCGCTTTTCTCAGTGAGTATCTGCAAAGTGATAAGTTTGATGCAATTGTGTTAGGAAGTGAGGCTGGTAATTTTTGCTCTGGCGGTGATATCAATACAATGAGGAATGTAGATTTGAAGTCTGGCCTCCAACGTATGCAGGATAATCACAAATTGGTTAATCTTTTGGCGTGTGCTCAGAAACCGCTAGTTGCTGCTGTCGAGGGTTACGCAATGGGTGCAGGCGCCGGAATAGCACTTTTATGCGATTCAATCGTTTTGGCTGAAGGTGGTTCATTTGGATTTCCATTTTTTAGTGTTGGGTTGACCCCTGATTATGGTATTATTTACACATTACCACGGAGAGTTGGTTCGGCCAAAGCTCGTCAGTTTTTGCTGCGGAGGCAAATTATAGACAGTGCGCAAGCACTTGGTGTCGGGTTGGTTGATGAAATTGCTGTCGATGGTGGAGCGGAAGAACGTGCCATTGAGATTGCAATTGAGATGGCAGATGCGCCGCAAACTGCTTTTTCGTTAACGAAAAGACATCTTATGATGGAACCACAGAATTTAGCCACAGCATTGGAGTTAGAGTGCATGTCCCAATCGCTGGCTTTTTCAAGCTCAGAGTTTACAGAAGGTCTAGACGCATTTTTCGAAAAGCGCAGACCCAACTTCCACTGTAAAACGGAAAAAAATGATTGATGTAGCGGTAATAGGAGTTGGGCAAACACGTTACGGTATGTTTCCG
>CESP01077188.1_pt1 | contig 10332 bp, 8 predicted proteins | sample 531211 | NCBI WGS metagenome assembly CESP01 (sample SAMEA2622074, study PRJEB7988) | marine metagenome | biome: marine biome (ENVO:00000447); feature: surface water layer (ENVO:00002042); material: "saline water (ENVO:00002010), including plankton (ENVO:xxxxxxxx)" | depth 5 m | reverse complement strand
TATGCTCTATCCTCAGGACCAGGTATTGCTGGAATTTCTGTGATAAGGGTTTCAGGTTCAAAAACAAAGGAAGTTATTATTAATTTAACCAAACAAGAAGCACCAGAGCCAAGAGTTGCAACATTAAGAAAATTCAGCAAAATCAACAATAATGAGCTTATAGATGAGGGAATATTATTGTGGTTTCCTGGCCCTAACAGCTACACAGGTGAGGATATGGCTGAATTTCATGTGCATGGTAGTAAAGCAGTTGTAGATTCAATTCAAGCCACAATCTCAAAAATGGATGGTTGCAGATTAGCAGATCCAGGTGAATTCACAAAGATAGCTTTTCAGAATGGTAAAATAAATCTCTTAAAAGCTGAGAGTATCTCTGACTTAATATCATCTGAAACAGAAATTCAAAGACAGCAAGCCATCAAAATTATGTCTGGAAAAAGTTCAGAAAAATTTAACTCTTTAAGATCAAGATTAATAAAAATATTATCTAATGTTGAAGCAAAAATTGATTTTCCAGAAGATGATTTACCTGATGATATTTTAAAAAATATTCATACTGAAACTGATTATATTAGAAATGAAATAGAAAAAATATTAAATGACCAAAGAGTTGGAGAAAGAATTAGGGAAGGTTTTAAAATTGCAATTGTAGGCCCAACTAATGCTGGCAAGTCTTCACTCTTAAATTATTTATCAAGAAGAGACATTGCAATTGTTTCAGAAATTGCAGGGACTACAAGGGACGTAATTGAGGCTCATCTAAATTTAGATGGCTTCCCAGTTATTTTATCAGATACTGCTGGAATAAGAGTTTCAAAAAATGAGATAGAAATAAAAGGGATTAAATTGGCTCTAAAGAAGGCCAAAAATGCTGATTTAAATATAATTGTACTAGAGCCTAAAAGTCATGATTTTAGAGACTTTTTTGATGAATCTGCAATAAAGAAGTCAATTTTAGTAATAAATAAATCAGATTTGGGTGTTAATGAAATTAGCAATGAAATCGAAAAATATAACCCAATATTTATATCAGTAAAGAAAGAAAAAAATTTAGATCAATTGATTGATCTGATTAAAGAGAATTTAAAAAATAAATTCATCTCATCTGAAGATATTTACATTACAAGAGAAAGGCATAGATCCAATCTTAAAAATTGTGTTGAACATTTAAAAGATTTTCAAAAAAAAAAATCTCTTGAAAATTTCGATAAAGGAGCAGAAGATTTAAGATTGGCTGTAAGATATCTTGGAATGATAGTTGGTAAAGTTGATGTTGAAGAGGTATTAGGATCAATTTTCAATGATTTTTGCATAGGCAAATAATCGTTGATAATGCTTATTTTTTTAACAATTTTGAGTGTTTTCTTGTAAATTTTAAGATCAATAATAAATTACATCTATGAAAAATGAGTTATTCTTCGATGTTGTTGTAATAGGTGGGGGCCACGCTGGGTGTGAAGCTGCAGCAGCATCAGCAAGATTAGGTGTTAATACCGCATTATTTACTCATAGTTTTGATACAATAGGTGAGATGTCATGTAATCCTGCAATTGGTGGATTGGGCAAAGGACATTTGGTAAGAGAAATAGATGCCCTAGATGGAGTTATGGGTGTGGTAGCAGACAAATCTGGCATTCAATTTAGACTATTAAATAGAAGCAGAGGACCAGCTGTTAGAGGTCCTAGAACTCAAAGTGATAGAACGTTATATAAAAAATTTATGCAAGAAAAACTTGTAAACTACTGTAATTTATGCATATTTTCAGATCCTGTAATTAAGTTTATTTTTAAATATAATAATATAAGTGGATTTATTACGCAATCCGGTAAAGAAATAAAATCATCTAAGATAATTCTGACAACAGGAACATTTTTGAATGGTTTAATTCATATTGGAGATAATAAAACTCCTGCCGGACGATTTAATGAAAAACCCTCAACAGGTTTGAGTGAGCAGTTAAAAAAATATAATTTTAAAATAGGAAGATTAAAAACTGGAACACCTCCAAGGCTTGATGCTAGTACAATAAATTTTAAAAACTTAGAAGAACAACATGCAGACGATGATCCTTATTTTTTTTCATTTCTAACTAAAAAAAATCTTAACAAACAAATTTCATGCCGAATGACATATACTAACGAAGCAGTTCATAAAATTATTTCTAAAAATCTAAAAAGAAGTGCAATGTATTCAGGAAGCATACAAGGTGTAGGTCCACGATATTGTCCATCAATTGAGGATAAGATAAAAAAATTTGCAGATAAAGAAAGACATCAAATTTTTTTAGAACCAGAAGGATTGAATGATAACACAATATACCCAAATGGAATTTCTACATCCTTACCAGAATACGTACAGCAAGAAATATGTAGTAAAATCAATGGTTTAGAGAGTGTTAAAATATTAAGACCAGGATATGCGATCGAATATGATTTTGTAGATCCAAGGGAGCTTTTTATAACATTAGAAACAAAAAAAATAAAAAATCTATTCCTTGCTGGGCAAATTAATGGAACAACTGGTTATGAAGAGGCAGCAGCTCAAGGTTTGATCGCAGGAGCAAATGCAGCTCTTGCTGTAAAAGGGAAAGAACCATTTATTTTAGACAGATCAGAAGCATATATAGGCGTTATGATAGATGATCTTATAACCAAAGGTGTTGCAGAACCATATAGAATGTTCACATCAAGAGCGGAATATAGACTTTCTCTGAGGTCAGATAATGCAGATATTCGATTAACAGATAAAGGAATAAATTCGGGACTGGTTTTAAAAGAAAGAATGGAAAAATTTCAGGATAAACACAAAGAATTAAAAAAAATTAAAGTTAAAATGGATAGGTTAACGATTACGCCATCAAAAATTGAAAAATATGGCATAAATATCGCAAAAGATGGTATGAGTCGTACAGCATATCAAGTATTAGGCCAGAAATCAGTAAATATGAGAAAAATAAGAGAAATATGGTCAGAAATTAAATATGTTTCACGTGAAATTGATGAACAATTAGAAATAAGCGCCCATTATAAAGGTTATTTAAAAAAACAAAAGGCAGATATATTGGCTTTTAAAAGAGATGAAAACCTAATTATACCAGAAAACATAAATTATGACAGATTTTCTGGGCTTTCAAATGAAGTAAAGTCTAAATTTAAGAAAATTAAACCTAAAACTATGGGTCAGGCTTTAAGAATCGATGGAATTACACCGGCCGCTGTTTATATTTTGTTGTCTCATCTTAAAAGAAAGTCTATTAAGCATATAGCTTGATTGATTCGAATATTTTAAAAATTGACAAATTATCATTCTCAAATGTTTCACGTGAAACATTGAGAGAGCTTAATGATTATTCAAAAGAAATAATTAAAAGAAATAGTTCTATAAATTTAATTAGTAAAAGCACAGAAAAGTCAATAAATTCAAGGCATATTTTAGATAGTGCACAAACCATTGATTTTATTAATAAAAATGACATAAAAGTTTGTACTGATCTTGGATCTGGAGCTGGTTTACCTGGTATAGTTTTAGGTATTTTGATGAAATCAAAAAAACCAATATTTAAGCTAATTTTTTATGAAAAGAGCTACTACAAAAGCATGTTCTTAAAACAAATGATTAAAAAATTTAATTTAAACTCTGAAATTCATCAGAAAAATATTTTTAACGAAAAAAATTTAAAAACAGATGTAATTATTTGCAGAGCATTTAAACCTCTGCCCATAATATTTCAAATAGCAAAAAGAAATTTTAAAAATTTTAAATACATTATTATTTTTTTAGGCAAGAGTGGAAAAAAAATTTTAAATGATACGCATAAATTTTGGAATTTTGACTATGAAGAAAAAAAAAGTTCAACAAATGATGGTTCCTTTATTATTAAAATTTCTAATCTTAGAGAAAAGAATGTATAAAAAAATAATTTCAGTCATTAATCAAAAAGGTGGAGTTGGAAAGACAACTACCGTAATCAATTTGGCAGCAGGTTTATCCATGAAGGGAAAAAAAGTTCTTGTTATAGATCTTGATCCCCAAGGCAATGCAACAACTGGTCTTGGATTGTCCAACAATATTACTTCAGAAGCATCAATCTATAATGTCTTAAATGGAAAAAAGAAAATTTATGAGGTAATACAATCAACAAGCTTTGAAAATCTCAATCTTATCACATCAAATGTTGACTTATCAGGTCTTGAAGTAGAAACTGCTGATGACAGCAGAAGAGCTTTCAAATTAAAGGACGAATTAACCCCTATTTTAAACGATTCTAGAGCTACCTATGATTATATCCTAATCGACTGTCCTCCATCACTTAGCCTTCTAACAATTATGGCTTTAGTGGCATCCGATGCTTTATTAGTACCGCTGCAGACTGAATTTTTTGCATTAGAAGGTCTTACACAACTTATGAAAACGATTGAGAGGATTAAATCTAAGCTTAACCCTCAATTAGATATAAGAGGCATCCTGTTAACCATGTTTGATAAAAGAAATAAGCTATCGGGACAGGTTGAAATAGAAGCCAGAAACTATTTTAAAGAAAAAGTTTACTCAACATTAGTTCCAAGAAATGTAAGATTATCTGAAGCTCCATCTCATGGTATGCCAGTGCTTCTGTATGATAGGGTTTGCCCAGGTAGTAAAGCATATTTCAAATTTACAGAGGAATTTTTAGAGCAAGATAAGCAAGTGGAGAGTGCAGCATGATAAATCCTTTTAAAAGCAAGAAAGGACTTGGAAGAGGTTTGTCCTCACTAATTGGAGACAATGATATAAAAACTTCAAGTAATAAAATTAATATTGGTTCAATAGTGGCAAATAAAAATCAACCTAGGAAAATTTTTGAAAAAGACTCTCTTAATGAACTGAAAAATTCGATCAAAGAAAGAGGGATAATTCAACCCTTAATAGTTAGAAAATTGGATGATCAAGATAAGATGTATGAACTTATAGCTGGTGAAAGAAGGTGGCAAGCCGCACAGTTGGCAGGATTACACGAGGTTCCTGTCATAATAATTGAGGCAGATAACTTAAAATCATTAGAACTTGCAATAATAGAAAATGTGCAAAGAAAAGATTTGAACGCAATTGAAGAAGCTGAAAGTTATAAGAATCTTATTGAAAATTTTGGTTACGATCAAGAGAAAGTATCACAGTTTATAGGAAAAAGTAGATCGCATGTTTCAAATTCTCTGCGTTTATTAAATTTACCTGTTAAAATTATTAATATGATAAGAAATGATAAATTATCACAAGGTCATGCAAGATTACTTGTAGGTTTAGATAATTGTATATTTTTAGCAGAAAAAATTGTGAAAAAAGAATTATCTGTAAGGCAAGCTGAAAGCTTAATTAGAATTCTTAAGAGCGGTTTCAAAAGAAAAAATAACAATAAAGACTCAAATATACTTGCCACTGAGAATCAATTAACAGAAAAAATCGGTATGAGAGTATTTTTAAATAATAAAAAAAATAATTCTGGAACTTTGACTTTTGAATACAAGGGTCTTGATCAACTTGATAGGCTCATTTCTGTTGTTAAAAATAATTATTAATAGTTAATAATAAAATCGGAAACAATATTTAGTGAGTTTTTTGAATTAGTTTTTATAAGTGTTTCAATTTTACTAATTTGGTAGATTTTATTTTTTAAATCGTCAAAATCCCAATATGTTGCTTGTTTTTTAACATTTTCCTTTTCTTTCCAAAAAATAGGTGGACGTGTAGCCATAATTACTTTGTTGATGTCCTTTGCTTCTCTGTTTTTTTTAATAATTAGTAATAATCTTTTTGATTTACCTAATATTGTTCTTAATATTAATAAACAATCTTCATCTGAATATACATTTTCATTCAATATCCTTGCTACTTTTTTTGTGTTTTTTGATAAATATTGTTCAGCCAATTCATTAACATTTTGATTTTCTGCTAAATTAGTAAGTTTTTTTACGACTTCAAATTTTAAATTTTTGTTTGATAAAGAATAGGTATAAATTTTTTCTAGTTCTTTTTTTAGATTTTTTCGATCTCCGCTAGCTCTCTCAATTAGTAAATTTATGCCTTCTCTAGACATTGTGATTTTGTTATCTGATAAAAAATGATTTATTATTGCCAATAGACTGCTGATATCGTCTTCATAAAATGGGACTGTTACCAGTAATTTACTCTTTTCAAATAAATTTCTGAGCTTTGATCTCTTTTCGAGAACAGAACTTTTAAAAATTATTTTAATGTCATTTAAATTTTTGCTTAATATGTTATCAATGATATTAGTTAATTTATCACTTGCCCTAGATACAATTAATATTTTTTTTTTTGAAAAAAGTGACATATTTAATAATTCACTAATAATTATTTCATAATTATTTAGAAACTCACTTTCTTCATATTTGCATATTTCACCATCAAAGTTGCTTGTAAAATATTTCTCTATAATTTCATTTTGTAAACCTTCATTTTTTCCATATAGAAGAAAATAATTATATTGATTTAGGTTTGATTTATCTAATTGAAATTGTTTAAATATCATTTCAAAGACGTTGTTATTAACACTAGAATATCATCAGCAAATTTTTCTGATAGATTTTCAATTAGATTTTCTTCGTATTTTAACAGCTCAAATTTATCATTTATATTATTATATATTATTTCCTTCGAAATTTGATTTTCTAAAAAAGCTTCATCGTTTCTAAATAATTTATAATCTAAATTGACAGTTATTTTGAATATCATAGGATCACCTTTGTTGTTAGATGATATTGCTTCCTTTTTTTTGGATGATGAAAAATAAATTTGATAAATTCTATTAGCATCTATATTTGTTTTTTTATATAAATTTTTTTTAATTATTCTGTTTATTTTTTTATCCCCATCTGTATCGATACTACCTATACCAAAATCATAGCTCTTTTTCAGCATTATAGGTTCATAGCCACAACCACTTACTATTAACATTAAGAAAAATATTTTTGTAATTTTAATCATTAGTTAAAATATTTAATAAACGATTTTTAATAAAAATAACTTTTTTAGTTTCCCTTTTATCTAAGTATTTAAATATCGCCTTATCTTCTTTGGCAATATTCAAAAGGTCATTTTGATCAATATCTTTATTTACATTTAATATTGCTCTTTTTTTACCATTTATCTGAATCACAAATTTTATTTCTTTTTTTTCTAGTGCAGCTTTATCGTACTCAGGCCATTTGATATTTTCTTCTGAGTTTATATCACTAAGACATTCGCTTGCAAAATGTGGTATCACAGGAGTAAAACAAATAAGAATTTTCTTATAATTTTTCTTTAAATTCTTTAAATCTTTTTTGTTTTTTATAAAACTTGTCAAATAATTGTATGTTTCATACATATTGGCAATAATTACATTGTAATTAAATTTTTCAAGATTATTAGTTATTTTACTTATTAGTTGGTTTGTAAAATTTTCTAAATCTTCATCATCGTAATCTTTTTTTTCATTTAAAATTTTATTTTTTATTTGATTATGTATTAACCATAGCTTTTGTATAAATTTATAAGATGAAACCATTCCCTGTTCTGACCATTGGACATCTTTTTCTGGTGGGCTGTCAGATAAGATAAATAATCTTACCGAGTCCGCACCATAATTGCTAATAATATACTCAGGATCTATAACATTTTTTTTTGATTTTGACATTGATTCTGACGGGCCTACTTTTACTACTTTATTATGATTTTTTTTTAAGACTATTTTATTATCTATTTTCTCAACTTCATCAGGACTTAACCAGTCACCATTTTCGTCTTTATATGTTTCATGGCAAACCATACCTTGAGTAAACAAATTTTGAAAAGGCTCTTTGATATTAAAATTTTGATTATTATAATCTATCGCCCTCATAAAAAATCTTGAATATAGTAAATGTAAAATTGCGTGTTCTACACCACCAATATATTGATCGACAGGCATCCAATAATCAATTTCATTTTTTTTAAATCCATAATTTTTTTCGTTTGGTGAACAAAATCTAAGGTAGTACCAAGATGAGCATACAAAAGTATCTAAAGTGTCCGTTTCCCTTGTGTATTTTTTTCCATCAATTTTAATTTCTTTCCAATCTTTCTGGCTATCTAATGGATTTCCTTTAGCCGATAAGTCTATATTTTCTGGCAATTTAACTGGTAGCAATTCTTTAGGCACAGGAATGGCACTTCCGTTTTCATCATACATAATTGGAATTGGGCATCCCCAATATCTTTGTCGTGATACTCCCCAATCTTTTAATCTGTAATTAATTTTTTGTTTTCCAATGTTCTTTTTCTCTAATATTTTTATAGTTTCTAAAACTGAATTCTTAGGAGCTTCAAGTCCATTTAAAAAATCAGAGTTAATAATTATTCCAGGCCCAGGATAGGCTTCAGAGGAAACTTTGAAACTCTTATTTTCCTCAAAAGGTCTAACAACAGTTTTAATATCTAAATTATATTTTTTTGCAAAATCAAAATCTCTTTGATCATGTGCGGGACATCCAAATACAGCTCCAAATCCATAGTCCATTAATACGAAATTTGCAAAATAAACAGGGACTTTTTCGTCAGGCTTTATTGGATTTTTTGCATAAAGCCCTGTACGAAAACCTATTTTGTCGCCAATAGCAATTGCCTCTTCTGTTGTGCCTGTTTTGGAACATTCCTCCTTAAATTTTAAAAATTCTTTGTTATTCTTAAAGTAGTTTGAAACATTGTGATCAATTGATAAAGCTAAAAAAGAGAATCCAAATAAAGTGTCTGGTCTAGTTGTAAAACACTTAATTTCATTTACCGGCAAATCACCTTCGATTTCAAAATTTATTTCACAGCCAAACGATTTACCAATCCAGTTTTTCTGCATAGTTTTAACCTTATTTGGCCAAGTCCCTAATGTTTCTAAACCATCTAGTAATTCTTGTGAGAATTTAGATATATTAAAAAACCACTGACTAAGCTTTTTTCTTTCAACTGTGGCACCTGATCTCCACCCCTTCCCATCAATAACTTGTTCATTAGCCAATACTGTTTCATCAACAGGATCCCAATTTACATAGTTTTCTTTTCTATAAACAAGCCCTTTCTCTAATAACTCAAGAAAAAAGGTTTGTTGGTGTTTATAATATGTTTCATCACACGTTGATATTTCTCTTTGCCAATCTATAGATAGTCCTAACTTCTTAAGCTGAGTTTTCATAGTTTCTATATTTTTCTCAGTCCATTCTTTAGGATCTAATTTATTTTGTCTTGCAGCATTCTCTGCTGGCATACCAAATGCATCCCATCCCATCGGATGTAATACATTGTAACCATTTAATTTTTTGTACCTGGATAGCACGTCACCTATAGTATAATTTCGGACATGACCCATATGTATTTTACCAGAAGGATAGGGAAACATTTCAAGGCAATAAAATTTTTTTTTACTTTTATCTAGTTCGGTTTGAAAGATATTCTCTTCTTCCCATTTTTTTTGCCATTTATTTTCATACTCTTTAAAATTATATCTATCCACAATTCTAACTTATTGATTATCTCTTAAACTTAGAAAATTCTATGAGATTACTTTTTCTTTTTAGAGTTATTTTCTTTTTCATATACAGCGGCTTTAGTTAAAATTTTTTTTGTTAATTCATCAGATAATACACCAGACCTATCAGTAATTTTACAAGTTTGTTGAACCGAACAATTTTTATAAAAAACTTTAACAATAATAGCGTCAGACCTGACTTCATTGCTCAAAAATCTTATAGATATTTTGACTGACTCATTAATTACATCGCTATCACTGTACCAATCAGTAACTATAACTCCTCCACTATAATTCGCTAGAGCAAGAGGCATGAAATCTAAAGTGTCTAATGATGCCCTCCACAATTCATTTGAACTAGCAAAATCAAATTCTCCTGAATTCTTTTTTGCACTTCCCATCAAAGTAAATCCTCTGCCTTCTTCAATATTTTTTTGAACTCTGTCTTTTACATTGGGTGGTCTTTTTCTAGCATCACCAGCATTTTTACATGCACTCAGAATAAGAAGAAATATAATTGATATAAAAATAGGTAATTTTAATAATTTAGACATAATGTAAATAAATATAAATATTTAGATAAACTTTAAAATAAGAAAGATTTATATGTAAAATTTATAAATACCTATATTTTTATATACTTTTTGTGATGTAATTTTGCAACACTGTAGCAATAAATTAAGATATTATGCTGTAAATGTCTTTGTTTTCACTCATTTTTGATAGAAATGCAATGTTTAATATTAAACATAAAACAAGGAGTACTTAATATGAACAAATATACAAAAATAGGACTAAC
>CESP01166264.1_pt1 | contig 10343 bp, 9 predicted proteins | sample 531211 | NCBI WGS metagenome assembly CESP01 (sample SAMEA2622074, study PRJEB7988) | marine metagenome | biome: marine biome (ENVO:00000447); feature: surface water layer (ENVO:00002042); material: "saline water (ENVO:00002010), including plankton (ENVO:xxxxxxxx)" | depth 5 m | reverse complement strand
GCTTGACCTAAATATTTTTCTGCAGTTTCTTTCATCTTTTGCAAAATGAAAGCTGAAATTTGTGCTGGAGAGTATTTTTTTCCTTTTCCCTCTACCCAAGCGTCACCGTTATCCGATTTAGTAATTTTGTAAGGGACTTTTGATATATCTTTTTGAACTGAGGGACCGTCAAATTTTCTTCCTATTAGTCTTTTTACTGCAAATATTGTATCTCCAGCATTCGTAACAGCCTGTCTCTTTGCTGGTTGACCAACTAATTTTTCTTCTTTTTCCAAGAAAGCTACTACTGAGGGTGTGGTTCTTGCACCTTCTACGTTTTCTAAAACCTTGGCTTGTGTTCCATCCATAATAGCCACACAAGAGTTTGTAGTTCCTAGATCAATTCCAATTACTTTACTCATATAATATTTTCCTATGTTGTAGTTTTTATATGGGTGTTTTTTTTCTTTCTACAAGGCACTTTTTAGTCTTTTTTTTCCTTATTTTTCTCGTCTTTTTGAATGGTTTTTTTTGCTACAGCTACTAAGGCAGGTCTTAAAAGTCTATCTCCAAACATATATCCAGCTTGAATTTCTTGTAAAACGGTTCCATTTTCAACTTTATTATCCTCAATTTCTGACATTGCTTGATGAATATTTGGATCGAATTTTTTATTTTTAGTATCAATTTTTTTTATTTTATTTTTCTCAAAAATGGATGACAAATCTCTTTCAATAATATCCAAATTGCTTAAAAATTTATCCAGGTCCTTATTTTCTTTTAAAACACTATCATTTCTAATTGCAATTTTAGCCCTCCCCAAATTATCTAATATCGCTAAACTTTCTTTTGCAAAATTATATGAACCAAACTCAAAGGCATCCTTAATTTCTTTCTCGAATCTCCTTCTTTGATTTTCGATTTCTGCTAGCGATCTAAGAAGCTTGTCTTCAGTGTCCTTAAGTTTTTGCTCAACCGAGATTTCTTTTTCTTCATGTTTTTTATCGTTATTTTTTTCTTCATTAGCTTTTACTTCTTTATGCTCTTGAGGTTTTTCTTGGTTTTTTTGGTTATTATCAGTCATTATGTTGCTATATAATAAATAATTTTTAAAATACTAGATCTGAATGAAAAAAATTTTAATAGGCACACATAATAAAGGAAAATTTAAAGAAATTGCTCATTTATTATCAAAAAAGTATCAAAAGATCTCCCCTATTACTCTCAAGATACCAAGTCCTAGAGAAACAGGTAAATCATTTGTTTCAAATTCAAAATTAAAAGCTAATTTTTTTTCAAAATTTGTTGATTATGTAGTTATCTCTGATGATTCGGGGCTATGTATCAAATCTTTAAATAATAGACCTGGGGTTTTATCGGCAAGGTTAGCAAAAAAAAAGGGAAGTTTTTATAAAGCAATGAAATATCTTTTAAAAAAAATGAAACATAAAAAAAATAGATCTGCAACATTTATTTGCAGCTTGTCAATTAAATTTCCGAATAATAAATTAGTAAATGTAGTTGGAAAAGCAAGAGGAGAAATTTCAAAAAGTATCTTAGGTCGAAATGGTTTCGGATACGATCCAATATTCATTCCTAAATTTCACAAAAAAACATATGGTCAAATGTTAAAGTCAAAAAAAATTAAAATTGATCACAGATACTTAGCTTTTAGAAAGCTAAAAAAAAAGGTTAAAATTTTGTAAACTTTTTGTTATCTACTTTATAAATATCTAATTCTTGTTTTACTCTTCTATCTTTAAAACTAAATGTACCTATCTTTCCTTTTATTTTGTTATTAATAGAAAAGTCGTTAATTGAATCAATTTTTTTATTTTTCTTCCATATGTAGTAAATTAATCCAAGTGCATCATAAGCAAGAATAGTAATTTCTCCTGGATAAGAGCTGAATTTTTTAAAATACTTAATATTATATTTTTTAAACTCTTTATAATTTATTGAGGGGTAATAAAGTTTTTTAATCGTATTTTCATAGAATATACTCTCATCAAACCACTGATTAACAGTGGTGAACAATACATTTTTCTGGTTTACATCAGTGTAAACTAAAGAAGTCAAAACACTTTTAAGATTATTTCCGAAATCTATTATAATTACTGAGTCAAAATTAACAGATCCTAAAGTGTAAAGTTGTTCAAGTCTTTCTAATTCTTTAATTGATTGTTCATCATCTTTGTCTTCAAACATCTTTTTTCTTAATTCTAAATTTTTTTTTCTTTGAGAATAATTTGTTAATGTTTCTATTTCTCCTGTTAGAACCTCAGGATTTGGACTATATTTAAATAATTTTATACTATTAAGGTCAAATTTCTTTAATTTTTTTTCAATAAGCTCAGTATAATTATTTTCTGGAAACAAAATTATAGTTTTATTTTTTTTTTGTCTTTTTAAAAAAGTGAATAGCGTAGTAAGCTGAGACTCAAGACTTATACCTATACTAATTATATTATTTGTGAATTCTGGTTTAATGTTTGATGGGGAAATAAAAATCATATCACTATATTTCTTTACTTCATCAAAATCTTCGTAATTGATTGGACCTATGACCACTTTAGCACCTTGGGATTTTATATCTTGCAATGCAATATTGAGTTTTTTCTTATCATTAAGACCTGAGTCTCTAGGAATTATAAACACTTTATCATCCCCAATTTCATCAAGGGCCAATTGAAGAGAATATAAAAGTGAATTTCCAAGCTCTTTGTATTCCCCGGTAAGAGGAGCTAATAATCCTACTTTAAGAATTTCATCCTTGTCACTACTTAAAAGATTAGTATTAAAAAATATAATTAGGTAAGATGATATTATAATAATTACTTTTTTCATTTTATGAAATTATCTAATAGAACTTTATACATTGTTTCAACTCCTATTGGAAACTTAGATGATATTACATTGAGGGCAATCGAAATATTAAAAAAATCAGATATCATATTGTGTGAAGATACAAGACGTTCCTTGAAACTTTTGAACCATCTCAATATAAAAAAAAAATTGGAGTCTTATCATAAGTTTAATGAGAAAAAAAAATTGTCTATGATAATAGAATACATTAAACAGGGCAAAATTTTGTCTTTAATTTCAGACGCAGGAACACCTTTATTGTCTGATCCCGGTCGATTACTTATAAATGAGTGTATTAAACAAGAAATCAAAGTTTCTCCTATTCCTGGAGTTTCATCAATAACTGCCGCTATGAGTGTATCCGGATTTGACGATAAATTTCTGTTTTACGGTTTTTTGCCAAAAAAAGAGAGAGAATTAGAAAGCGTTTTAAAGAACTTAACAAACTATAAATTTTCCCAAGTTTTTTTTATTCCAGCACTAAAAATAAGTTTTTATATAAAAAAAATTCAGAAGTATTTCTATGACAGAAAATTGATAATTGCTAAAGAAATAACAAAAGTTCATGAAAATTTTTATAGAGGGGAAGTCAAAAACTTTAAAACAATAAAAATTGCAAAAAAAGGGGAAATTACACTTATAATTTCTGAAAAATCGTCAATGACTCAGAAATTTGATAAATCAATAATTGTTAATAAAGCAAAAAAATATTTAAAAAAGTTTAGTCTTAAAGATACTGTTGAATTAATTATGGAAACTGAAGGTTTAAATAAGAAAGAAATCTATCAAATATGTCTAAATATTAAAAATGAAAAAAATAGTTAGTTTTATTCTTATTATTCTAGTCACTTCTTGTAGCGGTGTCGGTAGATTTGGAGCTGGGGTTGATATAACTTTTGATCCTAGAACTATTGGAATGCAAATTGACGATACAATTATGCAAAAAAATTTATCAGCTAGATTAGCTTTGACAGATAAAAAATATTTTCTATCAATTCAATCTGAAGTTTTAGATGGAAGAATATTTTTGTCAGGGAAAGTAGACGGACCTGAGGAAAAAATTAAAATCACAAAAATGGCATGGGAAACAAAAGGTGTTCGTTCCGTAAAAAATGCAATTACAATAAAAGGTCAAACAAATTTTAAAAGCACAGCAAAAGATATTTTAATATCAAGTCAGCTAAGATCGGCTTTAATTCTAAACAAAAAAACAAAAGCTAGAAATTACACTCTGGAGACGATTAATAAAAACATTTATATATTTGGCATCGCAATGGATAAAGAAGAAAAAAAAGAAGTTATTAATGAAGCCAATAAGATTTATGATGTAGAAAAAATTTTTCCCTCTATTTATCTTGCGACAGATCTCAGCAGGAACAAACTCTAATTTGAATAGTCAATTACATCAGAAGAATATGCAGCAATTGATGCTAAATTTAATATTTCAGATGTAGAAGCTCGTAGAGGCGCTACTTCAATGGGTAAACCTAACCCAATAAGAAGTGGCCCGATTAGTTTTCCTCCACCAAATACTTTCATTAATTTTGTTGAGATCGCAGCACTGTGCAATGCTGGCATAATTAAAATATTCGCGTTTCCCACAATTTTAGAAAAAGGATATATTTCTTGATAAATTGGATTTAGAGCTACGTCTGGCTGCATCTCTCCATCAAAATCAAAATCCACTTTTTCTTTTCTTAATAAATCTATAGCTTCTCTGACATGTTTAGTATTTTTAGAAATTGGTTTTCCGAAAGTAGAATGTGATAGAAATGCAACTTTTGGATCAAATCCAAATAATCTTGCAACTCGCACACAGGATTTTGAGACTTTTACCAATCTTTCAGGTGAAGGAAAATCTTGAACATTGGTATCGGCTACTAAAATTGTTTTTCCTTTTAAAGTAATCATTGTCATCCCAAAAATTTCTTCGCCTGGTCTCGGGTCAGTAACTTTTTTTAATTTTTCAATAGAGGCAGCGTAGTGTCTTATGTTGCCAGTTACCATTGCATCAGCATCTTTACACGCTATCATCGAAGCACCCCAAGCTATCCTTTCATTTCTAACTAATCGGTCGACATCTCTTTCTAATTGACCTTCCCTCTGCATTCTCTTGTACAAATGCTTGACGTACTTATCTCTTTTTTCTTTATCTGTTGAATTTACAATCTCAATTTTATAATCCTCGTCTAAACCAATATTTTTTAGTTGTTCTTTAATCCTCTTTTCTTTACCGATTAAAATAGGTTTTCCTAGCTTATTTCTTCCAAATTCAATTGCTGCTTTTAGCATATTTTCATCTTCACCCTCTGCAAAGATAACTCTTTTAGGGTTTTTTCTTACTTTAGCATTTATACCTTGCATTAACGACATTGTTGGATCTAGTCTATTAGCTAGTTGATCTTTGTAAATTTCTACATCTTCAATTTTTTTTCTAGCAACACCACTTTTCATAGCAGCTTCAGCTACAGCAGCAGGTATCACACTAATAAGTCTAGGATCAAAGGTAGATGGAATAATATATTCTTTTCCGTACCTTGGTCTATCTCCTCCATAAGCGGATACAACTTCATCTGGAACATTTTCTCTAGCCAGTAAAGCAATCGCTTTTGCAGCCGCTACTTTCATCGACTCATTAATTTCTTTTGCCCGCACATCAAGCGCTCCTCTAAAAATATATGGAAAACCAATTAAATTATTAACCTGATTAGGATAATCAGATCTACCTGTTGCAATTATAGCATCTGATCTAACCTCTTGGATTAATTCTGGTTTGATTTCAGGATCTGGGTTAGCGCAAGCAAAAATGATTGGATTTTTTGCCATTGATTTTACCATATCTTTTGAAACAACATCTTTTGCGGATAATCCTAAGAAAACGTCAGCATTCACCATTGCATCTCCTAAGGTCCTAAACTTTGTATCAATCGCATGTGATGACTTGAACTGATCGATATTTTTACGACCTTTATAAATTACCCCTTTGCTATCACACATTATAATATTTTCACTTTTCACTCCTGAACTTTTAAATAAATTTGCGCAAGCTTGAGCTGAAGCACCTGCACCATTAATCACCACTTTTACTTTATCAATTTTTTTCTTTGAAATATCCAATGCATTAATTAATGCAGCAGTAGTAATAATAGCAGTTCCATGTTGATCATCATGAAAAATAGGAATATCTAAAACTTCTTTTAACTTTTGCTCTATGATGAAACAGTTAGGAGCTGCAATATCTTCAAGGTTGATTCCTCCAAAAGTCCCACCAATATTTTTAATTGTTTCAATTATCGAGTCAGGATTATTATTGTCGATTTCTATATCAATCGAGTCAATATCTGCAAATCTCTTAAATAAAACTGATTTACCTTCCATAACAGGTTTAGAAGCCAAAGCGCCTAAATTACCTAACCCTAATATTGCCGAACCATTACTGATCACTGCAACTAAATTTCCCTTACTTGTATAGTCATAAGCTAGCTCAGGATTTTTTGCGATTTCCTTAACCGGGGCGGCCACACCTGGTGAATAAGCTAGAGACAAATCTCTTTTAGTAGTTAAAGGCTTACTAGAAGTAATCTCAATTTTGCCTGACTTTCCTTTTATATGGAAATCAAGAGCTTCTTTATCTGAATAATGATCAATCTCTGTTTTCTTTGGCATTTATTTTTATGAGTATGTTATATAAAGAAATTTAATTCACTATAAATTTATGGCTTAATTTAGATTATATATGAACTTACTTTCTTCGGCATCAATATTTAGTTTTTTTACCATAATCAGCAGAATTTTGGGTTATTTGAGAGACATATTAATAGCGATTTTTTTAGGAGCATCAATTTTTGCGGATGCTTTTTTTGTCGCTTTTAGGCTACCCAACACCTTTAGACGTTTATTTGCAGAGGGAACATTTAATGCTGCCTTTATTCCTAGTTATACTGACGTAAAATTAGAAAACAAAAAAAAAGGAAAAATTTTTGCAGACAATGTTTTAAATTTACTTTTACTATTACTTATCTTTATAGTTACTTTAGCAGAAATTTTTACTCCATTTTTCGTATATTTGATTGCCCCTGGTTTTATCGAAGATAATATAAAATTTGATTTAGCAGTAGAACTAACAAGAATCACTTTCCCTTTTTTACTGTTTGTAAGTTTGTCATCTTTTTTTTCAGGAGTTTTAAATTCAAATAATAAGTTTGCTGCTGCATCAGCTGCACCGATAATTTTAAATATTGTTTTGATATTAAGTATACTGATATCCTATAATTATAATTTTAACATTGCTAAACAATTATCTTATGGAGTGACATTAGCTGGAATTATTCAATTATTTTTTTTGATTTATATATCTTGGAAATATTACAAGCCATCTTTAATATTTAAATTCGAATTAACAAAAAAAATTAAGTTCTTTTTTAAAAAGTTGTTACCAAGCGTTTTATCTTCCGGAGTAACTCAAATAAATATTCTGATTGGTACTATAATAGCATCTTTTCAATCAGGCGCAGTCTCATATCTTTATTATGCTGATAGAGTTTACCAAATTAATCTAGCTATAGCAGGTATAGCAGTAGGAACAGTTTCTCTTCCAGTTCTATCAAAAGCATTTAAAAAGAAAAACCTATCAAAAGTTTCTGATATCCAGAATAAGTCAATTGAATTATCTCTTCTTCTCTCAATCCCAGCAAGTTTTGGATTAATAATTGCTTCAAACGAAATTATTAATGGATTATTTGGTTACGGATCCTTTACTGAAAATGATGTTCAAATGACCTCCAAGGCGTTAATATTTTTTGGTTACGGAATAATAGCCTTCGCATTGATAAAAATTTTTGCTAATTTTTTCTTTGCTAGAGACAATACAAAAACCCCATTTTACATTTCATCTCTTATTGTAATATTAAATACTATTATCAGCGTAAGTTACTTTAGAAGCATAGGGTTTATTATTATACCAATTGCTACATCACTCTCAACTTGGGCTGGTGTTTTTATTTATTTATACTTGCTTTACAAAAATGATATTTTAATTTTACAAACAAAATTAATTAAAAATTTTTTTAAAATAATTGTATCTTCAGTGCTTATGTGTTTTGTATTGATAATTCTTTTAAATAAATATGCAAATTATCTTGAATACAGTAGTGCATACAAGTCGATTTATTTATTAATTATTGTAGGTTTCGTAGCAGCTGTTTATTTGTTATCTTGTTATTTGCTTGGGTTATTAAAATTAAGAAATTATAAAACAAATTGAGACAAATGAAAAAAAATAAGTTAGTATTTTCAGGGGTTCAACCAACTGGAAATTTACATTTAGGAAATTACTTAGGCGCTTTAAAGAATTTTGTTTCATTACAGAATGAAATGAATTGCATATACTGTGTTGTAGACTTACACGCAATTACAGTTTTTCAAAAACCAAGTGAATTGTATAAAAATGTTTTAGAGACAGTGGCCAGCTTTTTAGCAACCGGACTTGACCCGAATAAGAGTATTATATTTAACCAATCTGCGGTTTCTGGTCATGCTGAACTGGCATGGATTTTAAATTGCGTTTCAAGAGTTGGATGGTTAAATAGAATGACCCAGTTTAAAGATAAAGCGGGTAACGACAAAGAAAAGGCAAGCGTAGGACTCTATATATATCCAAACTTAATGGCTGCAGATATTTTGCTTTACAAAGCTACTCATGTTCCTGTTGGCGCTGATCAGAAACAACATTTAGAATTGTCTAGAGATATTGCACAAAAGTTTAATAACGATTTTAGTTGTAAGGATTTCTTTCCGCTTCCTGAACCACTTATACCAAAAAAAGTCTCAAGGGTTATGAGTTTAAGAGACGGAAAAAAAAAGATGAGTAAGTCGGAAGAGTCAGATTATTCAAGAATAAATTTAAAGGATAGTTCAGATGAAATTGTCAAAAAAATTAAAAAAGCAAAATCAGACTCAAGTACTATACCTGTTAATTTAAAAGATTTAGAAAAAAAACCAGAGGCACTTAATCTAATAAATATTTATTCCGAGATATCTAAAGATAGTATTGATAAAGTTTTAAGTGAAATGTCTGGCAAGGAATACTCATATTTGAAAAATAAATTGGCAGAAATTTTGGTAAGTGAAATAACTCCAGTTGGTAAAGAAATTAATAAACTTCTTAATGATAAATCTCACTTAATTAAAGTGCTACAAAAAGGCAAGGAAAAAGCTAGTATTATTGCTGAGGAAAACCTTAAAAATATACGTGAAAAAGTTGGATTGATATAATATAAATTCTGAATGATACAAACAGAGTCCACACCGAATCCTAATTCATTAAAATTTCTTTCTGAGAAGACAATTTCTGCGATAGGAACTGAGGAATTTCAAAAAGAAAAGTTAAAGGAAATATCTAACACTTTCATAAAAGAACTTTTGCAGTTTAATGGAGTTGAACTGGTTCTTCTCTCAAAAAATTTTTTGTCTGTAAAAAAAACAGAAGAGTCGTCATGGAATGAACTCAAGCCGATGATTATTTCTCACTTAAATCACTATTTTGAAAATAATAATGAGCCGATACTTAAGGAGAACAAAAAATCTGTTAGATCTTTAAACGATGACGAAACTGTGAAAAAAATTATAGATGTTTTAGATACAAAAATTAGACCTGCAGTAGCCAGAGATGGTGGAGATATAAAATTTAAATCATTTGAAAACGGTATTGTTAAAGTTGAACTCCAAGGAAGCTGCTCTGGTTGTCCTAGTTCTCTAATGACACTAAAACAAGGAGTTCAAAATCTTCTTAAACACTACGTTAAGGAAGTTAATTCAGTTGAGGCAATTTAAAGTATGAAAAAGAAATTAAGTTATAGAGATAAGCTTTTAGAACTTGCATATATCTACAGTGTAAAAGAGATACAAGATTATACAAAAAGGAGAAAAAATCTCACAACGGGCCAAATAGAATTAATTTTAAAAAAAAATAAAATTATCATACCAAAAGAATTTAAAACAAATTTTTTCAAAGAAAATTTTATTAAACCAGTAACAAGATTAAAAACTAATATTAACGATTACAAAGAAGAAAAAATCAAGGATAAAAACAGATTTTTTAGAAGAGTTGAAAATTATAAATACGATACGTCACGAAAAGTAAATCATGGAATAAATACTGTTTGGAGAAATCTCGGAAACATTGGGATAAATCTCCTAAATATTTTCCCAAAATTAGGAGCTGCTGTAAGCCAATTTTTTGGTAAACTTTTAACTGACGTATTTAATTCGATATATAATCAACAAATTGACAAAAGAAGCGCAAGAAATGTTATAATTGGTTTTTTTGTTTTAGTAGGATTGACAACAGTAATAGTTTTTGGAGTAAATACTTACAAAAATTATGACTTTCCCGATAAAAAGATTGAGGCAAAAAAACCCGACGTAAAAATTAAAAAAGAACAAAAACCAGAGGTCAAAGTTAAAAAAGAACAAAAACCTGAAGTCAAAGTTAAAAAAGA
>CESP01015786.1_pt1 | contig 10343 bp, 8 predicted proteins | sample 531211 | NCBI WGS metagenome assembly CESP01 (sample SAMEA2622074, study PRJEB7988) | marine metagenome | biome: marine biome (ENVO:00000447); feature: surface water layer (ENVO:00002042); material: "saline water (ENVO:00002010), including plankton (ENVO:xxxxxxxx)" | depth 5 m | reverse complement strand
TTTTTTTTTGAAAGGAGCTTATCTTTTTTAAAGATCAATTTTTTTATTTCCTGATCAAATCCCTCACTAAATTTTCTAAGATTATTTACCCAATTTTGATAATTGCTATTTAAATTGATTAAAAAGTCATCCAATTTTTTTCTATCATCATAGTCATCAACTAGACTTGAAAGGCGGAAAGGTTTTTTAATTTCACATCTATATATGGTTTCAGAATTAAGTTTATCGAAATTTGTCATTACCAATGGCACAACTAAGGGGTCTAAACCAGAGCGTATAATCATTTTAAATACACCAGCCTTAAAAGTAGATGGTGATGTTTCAGTAGAAGAAGAAATTCCCTCTGGATTAACTATAAGATTTTCGCCTTTAGCAAGGGCTTGCTTTGCTTTTTTATAAAATTCCTTTTTAGCATCATTTATTTTTTCTTTGGAAATATCTTCTGGGAGATAATGTTTGGAATATACTTTTATATAACCAAATTTATCATAATACTTAGCATGCTCTCTTTCATAAGGTAGGCTGTAACGAATAATTCTTACACCTGGAGATTTATAATAGTTATAGGACACCATACTACTAATAAAATGGCTATCTAAAGTTATTTGAAAATCATTTTTCAATAAATACTCATCGTTGTTTGAAATATGATTGTAAATAAATATAACACCCGATTTTAATGGAAGATTCTCAGTTCCTAGTAAGTCATACTTATTCAAAGAAAAAATTTTTTGAAGATTTTCAGCTGCAACCTTTCTCGCATCCAAAGAAGAATTAAAATCTGTAGTTACAATTGTTTTATAATATTGATCTAAAGCTTTTTTAAAAATTTTTTCTTTTTTTATTGACAATTTACTTATGAATTAGATCAGTTAAATGTTTTTTTGGACTTAAATATAGCTTATTGATTACTTAGAAAAGTACTAGAATTAGCAAGATTCTAATTAAATCTAAAAATTTTGCATAAATATAAATTTTTGCATTAGAACATAACGAATAATGTAATTTTTATATTTCCACAACATTCGGTTAATCATTTAATTGCAAAACGCAATTAAATTTGCAATACCAAACCATAAATAGTCATGAAAAGAAGAATAGCATTAGTATTTATAATTATTCCATATATTTTGTTTGGACAATCAATTTTTTCTGGAAAAGTTATAGATGAAAACAAAAATCCAATACCCTTTTGTAATGTTTTATTAATTAGTCCAGTTGATAATAAAAATTTTAATGGTGGGACTACTGACGAAAATGGATATTTTGAAATTGAAACAGATTATCTAGGTTCAATCAAAGTTAAAGTCTCAAATATTGGTTTTAAAGAGTATGTATCTGAAGACATTACAATAAATAGAGATAACAGCGTATTTGAGCTTGGAGAAATTTTATTAGTTGATGAGGCCTTTGCGCTAAATGATGTTAGTGTCTCGGCAAAAAAATTACCTTTTAAAAGAGAAATTGATAGAACTGTTATTAACCTTGAAGATGAGCCCAATACTCAAGGGTCAAGTGTTTTAGATATTTTAGAAAGAACTCCTGGGGTTATATTGGATCGTCAAAATAATTCCTTATCAATGCTTGGTAAAGACGGGGTTAATGTCATGATCAATGGTAAAATGACTTATATGCCGACCTCAGCGTTAGTGCAGTTTTTAAATGGTATGAGCTCAGACAATGTTAAGTCAATTGAACTTATTACAACCCCTCCTTCAAAATATGATGCTGAAGGTAATTCGGGGTATATTAATATTGAACTAAAAAAGAGACTTGATGAAGGGGTCAATGGTAATTTATCAGCCACAAATAGTTATAGCTATAATGACAATGAAAGTCAAAGAAGTATTACGGGTGGATTCATAGCATCAAATCCAAAACAGAATATCAATTTAAATTATTCTTTTATGGATAACGAAATCCCAGTAGAAGGATTCTTTACAAGAACATACACAAATGAAATACCGTATTTAGAAACAAGATCTACTTTTTTTAATGGGATGGATGTACCCTCCCATAATATTAGATTTAGCTATGACTATACAATCAAAGAAAAAATTGAAATTGGAGCTTCTGTAACAGGTTACACTTCAGTTGAAGATCAGAATTCAACAACCGGCTATGAAGAGGGACAAGATATAAACTTTGAGTTTGCTAGAACAGAACTAAAGGACTGGAAAAATGTACAAATTAGTTTATTCACCAATTTCAAAATGTCTGAAAACACTAATTTAGAATTTTCATATGATATACTAGAATATGAAAACTACACAAACTACAATGCACTTTTTGAAGAGGACATCCCAAACGTACCATTAGAAATTTTTACAGAAAAAGAATCTCCTTTTACTATAAGAGTAAGTGAGCTAGATTTTGAATCCTTATTATTTAAAAAAATAAAGTTTACTGCAGGCTTAAAGCATGTAAAATCCGACTTTACAAATATTAATTCTGTAAATATCGATGGAGATTTACAAGATGAATTTTCTAATCGAAGTATTTTAGATGAATATATCGTGGCAGGATATTCCCAAGCTAACTTTGATCTTTCTAAAAAAATTAAAATTCAGGCCGGTTTAAGATACGAGTATACAGACACTTTTGTGCATTCAGGTTTAGGGGAGACATTTGTTGATAGAGAATATGGTAATCTTTTCCCAAGTATTTTTATGGGTTACAAAATAAATGATTTCAACAATTTAAATTTATCATATAGTAAAAGAATATCAAGACCTGCTTTTACTGATATGGCTCCAATTTTAGTTTTTTTAGATTTAAACACAGCAATTTTTGGTAATCTATCCCTTAGGCCCTCCTACTCAAGAAATTATCAGATTGACTATAGGTACAAATCAATTGGCCTGTCAGCACAATATTCAAACGAAAACGATGTATTTGCGAAATTTAGCCCTACAATTGACACAGAAACAAATTTCATTACCTATTCACCTAACAACCTTGATAGAAGAGAAACGTTAACAGCAATTTTAAATTTTCCAATCAACCCCGCTAAAAACTGGAAAATTAGAGCTTTTACCTCACTGTCTTATTCAGAAATCAATGGTGTAGTGGATTCGAGATTAATTAATAATTCAATCACTTCATTAAGATTTAATATGAATAATGATGTTAACGTAACTGATTCATTTACTATCCAAGTCATAGGATTTTATCAAACAAAAAGGAATTTAAATAACGGCGGATATATGAGACCTATGGGAAAATTAGATATTAGTGTCCAAAAAAAGATAAATGAAAATATAATATTGACATTAAATGGATCCAATTTATTGAACACCATGAAATTCAGGCCCATGATTGATACTCCAGAACTAAATCTATTGCAAATGGCTGAATTTAATTTTTTAAAACCACAGGCCAAAATCACTTTCACTTATAACTTTGGTAATAAAAATGTAAAAAGTAAGACAATCAAATCAAGTGAAGAATCCAAAAGGGTCAATACAACAAGTTCAGATTAATTTTTTTTATTAGGGGTAAGAGTAAATTAAAGCCAAATCTTCATTTTTTGTGCGTTACAAAATCTTTAACTTTAGAAAATGAAGATAAAATTTGGCATTGTTGGGTTGGGGCGTATAGGTAAAATTCATTTTGAGAATATTAATTCTTTTATAGATGACGCGTTGATCGCTGCCGTTTCAAATTTAAATTCAAAAAATCAAAAATGGGTAAAAGACAGATCTGACATTAAAATTTATGATCGTTATGATCAAATGGTTAGAGATCCCAAAATTGATGCAATAATTATTTCTTCGCCAACATCTTTTCACATAGAACATATAAAAATTGCTATTGATTCTGGTAAAGCAATTTTTTGTGAAAAACCTGTAGACCTTTCATTTAGCGAAGTAAAATTAATTAAAGATTTGTTAAAAGATTCAAAAGTTCCATTTATGGTTGGGTTTAATAGGCGTTATGATCAAAGCATACAAAAAATAAAAAAATCTATTAAAAATGGAACTATTGGGACACCTCAAATTGTTGGTATAACAAGTCGCGATCCAGCCCCCCCTGATATTAATTATTTAAAAACATCCGGCGGTTTATTTTTAGATATGGCAATACATGATTTTGACATGGCTTGCTTTTTGAATGAAAATTCAGTAGAATCAGTTTATTCTACAGGTAGTGTTTTTGTGGACAAACAGATAGAAAATCTAGGAGATGTAGATACTGCTGTGACTACCCTAAATTTTGAAAATGGATCAATTGCAACTGTAAATAATAGCAGAAAGGCAGCCTATGGCTTCGATCAAAGAGTCGAAGTTTTTGGCGATTTGGGAATGTGTGCTACAAACAATCAGTTACCAGATAATCATTTTATTGCAGATGAAAATGGAATACATACACCAAGACCAATAGGATTTTTTTTAGAACGTTATGCTGAATCTTACAGGTTGATAATTAAAGAATTTATCTCTTGCTTAAGAGAAAAAAGGGAGATGCCAAATGGAATTAATGCTGGTTTAAATTCATTACATATTTCACTAGCCGCAAAAAAATCATTAGAAGAAAAAAGAGTTGTTTATCTGGATGAACAATTTAATTAAAGAACATCTATATTTAAAATTTATATCTAATATAAAGTATGCCATATTAGGTATATTTGATTTCATTTAATCACAAATTTTTTTGAAAAAGTTAATAATCCTGTTTTTATTTTTTTCAATCAATGCTTTCTCGCAATGGGAGTATTCTATTAATAGTTCAAAAAGAATAAGCAAGGCAATTGGACAAATAGAGTTTAACTATAAAAAACAAGATAGTCTTTCATTAGTTTTATCTAATTCTAGAAAATTAGGCTTAGATCTCTCATTAACAGGAAACATTTTTGATAAAAATCAAAAAATTTATATTCTATTTGAAATATCTGATAGAAAGTTTAAGCCTTCAAATTCATCAATAGAGAATGAAAATTATCGAATCTTTGAGATGAAGGATCTAGTAACTAGTGAAAAATATGAACTAGAAGATTTTTTGAAAATATTAAAGTTAGGTAAATCATTAACCCTCACAATTCGCTTAAAAGACAGAGTAATCCAAGGCTTTAACGATCTAAACACCATTATTTCACCAATAAATAGTGTAATAGGCGATAAGTTTTAATCTGTTGTTTCAATTAATCATATTGATAACGATCTCCTTTTTTATCTAAATATTGTTTTTTACTAGTATAATAGGTAGTACCAGTTTTTTTATCGAAGATAACATTATTATCAATATGTTCAAAGCGTTCCACCTGACTTGACCCTAAGATTGCAAACCCGATAATTAAAGAAGAAATTAGAATTGAAATAGGTATTATATAATCTTTCATTTAAAATTTTTTATGAAATAAGTTTATAATTTACTTATAAAATCTAACAAAATCTATTTCCATGGAGTCTTGAATAAAATCTCCAGGTATATCACCTCCTAATGTACCTCCCATTGCAACATTTAAAATTAAGTAATGCGGATTATCAAATGGTACAGAGTCATTGTTCATTATCTCACAGACAAGTAAATTATCTACATAAATTCTGAGAATTCCAGAGGTCCATTCTAAAGAGTATAGGTGAAATTCGTCGGTAACATCTGTGATACCTAATGAATTGATGTCTTTAGTTAAACCGTATGAAGCTTGCTGGCTTGAATTGTCAGCCCAATGGAATGTGCCATAAAGAATTTGTTTATTTGAACCATTTTGTTCCATAATATCTATTTCACCACATTTAGGCCAACCTACACTCCCCTCTTGATCTCCGTGATAATTTCCTATTTCCCCCACATTAGTTCCCATAGTCCATATAGCTGGCCAACTTCCAACTGATTTGGGAAGTTTTGCTCGTACATCTATTCGGCCGTATTGAAAATCAAACTTTGAATTTAGTCTAGCTGATGTGTATGATTTTGTTATCCCCTCATAATCGTATATCTCATTTTTTGCAACTATTTTCAATGTCCCATTCGACACATAAGAATTTTCTATTCTGTTTGTATAATGCTGTTTTTCATTGTTAGCCCATCCACCATCAAAAATAGGGATTACCTGATGGTGCCATTTATCATCCATAGGTGGACCATCATAGTTGAATTCATCATTCCATACTAGTTGGTAACCTGAGTATTTAGTTACTTGTTCACTTGCGTCTATATTTGATTGGTCAACAATAATTTGAATAGGATTAGAAAATTGAATATTATCCATATAATAATTTACTTCTGATTGATTTGATACCTCATAACCTAAAATAATCGTTATAGTATTGTAGACATTGTTTCGGCCGTCAAACTCGGGGATATTAAAAATTAGTGTTTCCCAACCAGACGTCGTAGTTATCGCAAAAATATCACCAGTACTTTTTTTCCCTTGAGTCCCATTTGGCAAACCATCTTCTAGTTTCAATAGTACCTTATGTCCTGGTTTAGGAGAGTAAAATTGAAATGAAATTGCTTCTTTCCCTTCGGGAAATTTAATTTTTTCTTCTAAAACAAAATAAAAACCAGCCCATGATTGAATTCCCGAGGGTTCATTAATTTTAATAACTTTTGTTGAATTATTTATGTTGTCAATATTAGGATTTTCATCGTATTCTAAGGATAAATTTATCGATCCTATTCCACCAAATCTTCCCCAGTTTCCTGAACTTCTGTTATCGGGTTGTATATTTTGTTCTGAAAAATTAACCAGATTATCTTCAAAACTAATTATTCCTTTATTTAAGTTGAAACTTAAAATTTCAGATGCAGTTGAGGTTGAGTTTAGATTATTTTCAGGGAGAGTTGAAATAATATTTGAACTGCTAGATTCAGTTTCACTACAAGAAAAAAGTTGTAAAAAGTAAACAATAAAGAAATAAGGAAAATACAAGCTAATTTTATTCAATTAAAATGTGTTTTTGTAAACTTCATTATTTAAACTATAAGATCAAAATTTTTTACAAAAATTTTAAATCCCTATTTAATTTTGTTTTTAATATATGTAGATCTAAATGAATAATTAATTCCAATATTCCAATCAAATGTTTTAGCATTAATGGAAGTATTAATACTTTGATTTAGGGTTGAGGAAATATAAAAGGGAATTTTTTTGTGTTTCAGTGCAAATGTGTTTGCAAAATAAAAGCCATTATTTTTATCAATTTGAAGAAAATATATTTCTGGACTGAAACTGATGCTCATATTATTTGATAATGATAAGTTATCAATGCCTGTCCTTAATGTAATAAAATTTGCTTGATCACTTTGATCTCTTTTTTCGAGGCCATGACCATTTATATAAAATAAAGTAAAATTTATTTTTTTTGAGATTTTATAATTAAGTAAAGAATTTAAAATGAAAAACCTTTGCGGTGTTAAAATATCTACAGATTCAGAATTTCTTAAATAATTTAAACTTGTAAATGCATAAACAGGAAAACTTGTCCCTATGCGTAGTAAAAATCGATTCTTTTTTATGAGCTTATAGTTCCACCCAAATAAAAATGACCAGGGTCTCATTCCATCAAGGTCAAATCTAAGTTGAGGGTCAAAACTAAAACGTTTACCAGTTACAGATAGATTAATTGTTGCTGCCGGCTTTCCAAGAGAAAATAGCGGAATAAAGGAAAAACCATTGTTAGTTAAATTTATATTTCCAGAAAATTCTAATTGTTTTATTTCATCTTGATTTTGAGCACTTAATTCAACTACAAATAGAAATACTAAAGAAAAAGGTATATATGCGAATCGTAAAAAGAAAAAATTAGTGATTTTAAATTTGGGTTTAATTAATTAAATGTTTAAAAACAGAAAAGTCTTGCAAAGAGCAAACCTAACTATTTAATAAAATTACAATATCAAAATATATATTATATATCTTTAAACAAACCTTAACGATTTTTTATGGAATGGTATATGAAAAACAGGTGGTGGATTTGGACGATTACTGGCATTTATCTTGCATATAGAATTGTTGTAGGAATATACTATAGTTAAACTCTTTTGTAAATAAAAATCAACTTTATTTAGTAATAAGATAATTAAGTCAAATGTTTAGTTTTTGGGAAAAAACAGAATTGTTTCATTATGACCTGATAGTACTTGGAGGTGGAATCACAGGGATTTTTTGTGCTCTTCATTTTAAGAAAAATAATCCTAGCGCTTCAGTTGCAATTCTTGAACGTGGATTATTTTCTTCTGGTGCAAGTACTAAAAATGCTGGCTTTGCTTGTTTTGGTTCTCTTTCAGAATTAATTGAAGATGCAACTAAGCTAGGAGAAGAAAAATTATTATCAATTATTAAAATGCGCTTGGATGGACTTTCTCTTTTGAGAGAAACCATTGGAGATCATAAAATGGATTTAAGATGGGATGGAGGGTATGAACTTTTTTTTGATAAAAGCCCAAAAATATTGAATCAGATTGATTATATAAACAAATTATTAAAACCCTTTTTTCCAAAGAATGTTTTTACCATTAATAATAAAAAAATAAAAACCTTCGGATTTAACTCTGCAAGAGTAAATCATCTAGTTCAAAATCCTTTTGAAGGACAACTAAATACTGGAAAAATGATGAGAATTCTTAGATCAAACTTAAATCAAAAAGACATCACTCTTTTTTCAAATACAGAATTAACTGAATTTGAATCTAAATCAGAAAAAAACGAGTTATTAATAACTTTAAAAAATCAAAAATTCAAACTCCGTTGTAATAAATTAGCAATTTGTAATAATGCATTTGCAACTAAAACCCTATCAAATTTAAAAGTAAACCCAGGTAGAGGATTGGTAATTTTAACTAAGCCATTTTCAAAACTTGACATAAAAGGATCATTTCATTACGATAGGGGATTTTATTATTTTAGAAATATTCAAAACAGAATATTATTTGGTGGGGGACGAAATTTGGATTTTAAAAAAGAGGAAACAATTGAATTTGGGGTAAACAAAAAAATAAGAAATAAACTAATAGCGGATCTAGATCAATTAATTATACATCAACATGAAATTGAGATTGACATGGAGTGGTCTGGAATAATGGCTTTTGGGGAAAGTAAAATTCCAATTATAAAAAGGGAGTCAAATTCTGTAGCAGTTGGGGTTAAATCCTCTGGAATGGGGGTTGCAATTGGAAGTTATGTAGGGAAAAGTGTAGCAGAACTTTTATTAACTTAAAAACATTTGGCAACAGGTCTAATTAACTATATTTTTAAAGCCACATAGATTTAGAAATGAAAAAAGTTTTTTTTTATTTTTCATTTTCATATTTAAAGCCATATTATTATTGGCCTTTGAGGATTATGTTAATTCTTTATCTGTTAATAATTTTTACTGGCTTAATTTATGATCTTAATACCCAAAAGATAGAATATTATTCGAATACAGATGAATATTTAAATATCCTTTTTACTGATCCACTATTTTATTACATATATATATTACCATTTTTTGGAGTTTATTTTATTTCAGTTCTATTGGAGTTTTTTATAAGTATCAATGTAAACAAGAAAAAAACAAAAAAACCGCCTCTTATAAAGAGGCGGTTAAACAAATGAATAAATTAACAAAGAATAAATACCAAGCTTTTAATGATGAATAAAAAGCATATCGTATTTAAAAAAAATGCAACTAAATAGGCTTTACATCTTTTATTTCTTAAAGATAAGTGCAATTCATAGAAAATTATATTAAGAAAATGTAAAAAATTGACTTTTTATTGAGTATTTAATAATTAGGTGTTTAAAATATGGATTGTATTAAATATTTTGTCTTATTTTATGATATTAATGATAAAAGAAGCTATAAGTCTGATATAATTTTTATAAATGAGCCTATTAAGTAAGTATTAAAGATTTTTTTTCAAAGATTGTGATTCAAGTAAAGTGAAATATTTTTTTTTACATACTATTTTATTACTGTTCATCTATTGCTCCCCTGATAATCATCCAAATGTAATTTTTATACTTACAGATGATCAAGGATATGGTGATCTAGGAGTGTATGGAGCTTCTGATATATCGACACCAAATCTAGATAAATTAGCTTCAGATGGAGCTTTTTTTACATCTTACTATGCTACACAACCTGTATGCTCAGCATCACGAGCATCAATTTTAACTGGTTGTTATCCAGACAGAATAGGAATTTTCAATGCTTATAGCCCAGGCTCAAAAGTGGGTCTCAATCCAAATGAAACAACTGTTGCTGAGTTACTAAAACAAAGAGGATATTCTACAGCAATTTACGGGAAATGGCATCTAGGCGATGCTCCTAAGTTCAATCCCTTAAAACATGGCTTTGATGAATTCTTCGGAATATTGTATTCTAACGACATGTGGCCGAAACATCCTGAACAGG
>CESP01015188.1_pt1 | contig 10344 bp, 10 predicted proteins | sample 531211 | NCBI WGS metagenome assembly CESP01 (sample SAMEA2622074, study PRJEB7988) | marine metagenome | biome: marine biome (ENVO:00000447); feature: surface water layer (ENVO:00002042); material: "saline water (ENVO:00002010), including plankton (ENVO:xxxxxxxx)" | depth 5 m | reverse complement strand
TTCTTAGTGAAAACATATTTGCCATAGTCTAATATTTTACAAACAACTGGCTCAGAGTTATTTGGTGTAACTTGAACAAGATCTAATGAGCTTGCCTCAGCCTTTTTAAGTGCTTCTTTTGTAGAGATAATACCTTTTTTATTACCATCTTGATCAATAAGCATTACTTTTTCAGCTCTTATTGCTAAATTAATTGGGAGTATCTTTTTTTTCAAAATAGTTTCTATAGATTGTTATTGATGTTTGTTAGAGCAAGGCAAGCTTTTAATAGGATTTAGAAGCGGCATTAAGTATTGGGCATGTTGATGAACATAAATTCATTGGATTTTAAACTAAATTTTTCCATTTCAAAAGAGTTATGGCTCCAAAAGACAATAATCCCAATTACCCTTATTTTTTTGGTACAAGGATCTTTTATTAATTCTGAATTCATTTCCTGTCCAAAACTCAAAAGAATAGGGTTTAAATGAGTAACCACCCCAATAGGAGGGTCTAGTTTGCAAAAGATCTTTATCATCCAAAGTTGCTAAGTATTTTGCTTTTATATCATCAAAACTTTTTATGGGCTGAGACTGCTTTGAACTTATTGCTAATGCATTCTTCTCGGTTGATCTACATGCAAAGTGTTTATTAGAAAACTCTTCAGATGTTTTATATATTTTTGCTTTCATCCTAACTTGTGTATTAGTTTTTTTCCAATAGAAAACTGCGCTTATTTGAGGATGCATCTCAAAAGACTTGGACTTGGCTGAAGCATAGTTTGAAAAAAAGATCCACTCATCATTAACTATGTACTTTAAATTTACAAATCTTGATTCAACCTCACTAAGTTCAGAGTTATATGAACTTATTGAGATTGCATTGATAGCAGACTGTTTATTTTCTAATGCATGTTTATAAGAATCTTTAAACACCTGATAAGGTTTTTCTTGAGAAAGATCAATGAATTCAATCATTCAGTTTTAATTATTTGAGATTGAATTCAATGAAGCAAGAGATATTGCAAGACTACTAATTATGGGTGCCATTACTGAACCCAATTCAATGCCATCAATTTGTTTAAGGTCTCTTGGAACATAGATTACTGATCCAGCATATAGATTAGTTTTATTGTTTGTAAAAAGTTTAAGAGCAACTTTTTCGCTTTCCCCATTTGGATGAACAATAATTACTGAAGATTTATCTGCATAATCATTAAAGCCTCCAGATTTCTTAATATAGCCTTCGACCTTCATGTCACTCACAAAAACTTGCGTTCCAGGATTAAGCACTTCTCCAAAAACATATACAATCTTTTTAAAATAAGGAACATGGATTCTGTCACCGGGAGACAGAATATAATTTAATTCATCGTCTGCTCTAAGTTTATCAATAGAAAACTCCGTCACTATTCTGCCTTTAGGCTCAATTTCGTTAAATTCACTTAATAAAGATGACAAAGACTCTAGATTATTAGTTCTTGCAACACTGCCAACATTGGCAACTGATTTAATTGCATCATTATAAAGTCTTGAGTTAAATTCTTTTTCAAGATTCGCAGCATCTTCATTAAACAATGCTGCTCCAAAAATATATGCATCCTCTCTAAATCCTCCAAATTCAGTTATTAGCTCTGAAAGAGTTTGATTTTGGTCGATGTAATATTCGCCAGGGAATTTTACAGCTCCACTGACAGTAACTGGTTTACTAATGAAATCCTCATTTTCTGATAAAAACATTTCATCTTTTTTGTAATCTTTAAATTTAACAAAAAGTCTGTCATTTATTTCTAACTCAAATCTGGATGCAATCTTAAAATCTTCTTCAATTAATTCAATTCTTTCATTATTCTGTCTGATAAGGAAAAATTTGTTCTGCTCATTGGAATCAGATGAGATGCCACCAGCAAAATCAATAATGTCTTCAACAGATTCTCCATCCTTAAACTCATAAATTGCTTGTCTATTAACAGCTCCCATCAAAGGAACAAAGTTATTTGATGATTCGACAACGATTGAATCTCCAGATCTTAGAGAAATATTTGAAAGGGTATCACCTCTTACAAAAATATCATAAAGATCTAGTTGATGGACAACTTTTCCCTTTCTTTTAACTACAACATTTCTATAGGAGCCGTTCTTTGAAACACCTCCAGCAGAATTTAGAACGTATAAAATGTTTGAGTATCCGCTTAATACATATATTCCTGGATTAACAACAAACCCTGTAACAAGAATATTGATATCTCTTATTTCCTTTAATGTTAATACAGCTGATGTATTTATAAGAACTCTGTTAAGAGACTGATTTAGCTGTAAATTTGCTTGACTGACTGAAAGTCCTGCAAGCTTTAAGATGCCAATCTCTGGTAAAACTGCATTTCCAGCTCTATCAATTCTAATTTCAAAACTATCATTGGAGTCTCCAAGGTACTGAATTGAGACTAAGTCATCAACATCGAGAATATAGTTTGAAGACGCAGCAGGATCATTGATTGGCATAAAAGTAGATGAATAAGAAGAAAAAAAAGATTCTCCAAAAATGCTTAGGCTAAAATCATCATCTTCTAAATCCTTTTCAACAGCGGAGCTAAATGATTCATAATTTTTTGAGTCAGTAGTATTAAAAGTATCGGTTTCCGATAAAAATTGCTCTCTTACTTCTTCAGGTAGAGATTTCAAAAAGTCATCATTTATTTCTTGGGAAAAAGTACTAATGCATAAAAATAAGAACACAGGTGTCAATAAATGCTTCATTTGGAGATGGCGTTTGAAGTTATTCATTGTCTGATTATAGTAATATATTTTAGGAAATAAAATTATCCCTTACCTTAAGAAGCACTTTAATTGACAATAGAATTAAGAAAGTCCCAAAAAAAAAGAAAAGGGTCTTAATGAGTAGTCTTTTTCCTTGAGGTTTTGTTGGCAATATTGGCTCTGCAATAATAACAATATTATCTGTTATTGAAAGTGAATCCATTTTTGAGTCAAAGATTTCGCTTACAAGTACCTTTGAGCTTGACGAGTTAACATCATTTAAAGCGCTAAGTGGAAGTTGCGGAGATACTGAGTCCTCAACTAGTTCATAATTTAAACAATTATTATAGAAAAGAGATGATTTTGACGAAATAAGATCATTTGCTGAATCAAACATGTTTAGATCAATAGTTTGGTTGGAGGTTGGGTCAATAAAAACTTCATTAATATCATCAGATTTTGATATTGCTAGTTCACAACGTTTTTTTGCCAATGCTATTGATGCTGATAGCCTTTCCCTTTGATCAAAGAACTCTGATGAGATATAAATGAGAGCGATATTGGCTCTTAGTGCATGTTCGGCTGAAAAACCGAAGGTTTCTATTTCAATAGTATTGGATTCATCCATAATCTTAAAATTTGTTATCCCCAGGTAATAATCATGAAATCTATTTAAAAAGAGTGTGCCAAATCTTGACAAAAACTTTATATCTTTTGATTCATAAAACCCTTCTGTGTCAATAAGATTTGAAAATTTAGAACTTGCATCATTAGATTCAAGAAAGGACTTTAACTGATGAAGAGATTCTGGTGAATTATTTACAAATGAGCTAATGACAGAACTTGAAATATTTGTTTCTGATTCTTGATCTTGAACACTCACAATTGAAACAGACTTATATAATGGACTGTAAAAGCCAATAAGTGCAAATAAAAATAATAAAGATAGGTATAAAGAAAGTTTATTTAAGCTAACTTTAGTAAAAAGATTATTGAGAAGATAAATCATACTTTTTTAACTGCTGCATAAGTGAATCTACATCATTATAACATTCAATAAAATCATACTCATCATAAAGCATATATAGGTCAAAACCTTTAGATATTTGAAAGGGTTTTTTTGTTATAAAAGTATAATTTGTATCTCTAATTAAATTAAGCATATATTTATTTATTGTTTTGCATGTTTTACTTTCAGTGCTTTGTTCAATTTCTTTTTCGCTAAAACTAAATGAAAAGGTTGAATTTAAGATACTATGCTTATTAACCATCAAATAGCAGGTTTGAGCTGATAAAGACCATAGATAATAATCGGAATTCTTTTTACTCCTGAAAAATCTTTCACTTTTTTCTAATTTTAATCTGTCAAAGAAGTAATCTTTTTCAAGGTTATTTTGTATACCATGAAAATCTAGATTATCTAAAATAGAGAGAGTATTATTAAAAAAATTTGCTGTAAAAAATTCGTTTCCAAGTAAAAATGATTTAGTTATTTCTTTAAATGCATGAAACTCATTAAATTGGTTATTTTCTGTTTTAAAAAAAACCATTATTTTGTGGTTCCCAATATTTGCCTGTAAGCCTTCTAGGGATTTAATTCTCATAATCTCGGTAAAATTGAATTAAGCCTTGATAAAAAAAGAAATAAAATAATCAGAATCAGAGGAATAAGGAAGTATAAAGGATAACTCATATCAACCAATCCTCCATAAGTTTCTAAATAGGCTTCCCTGACGAACTCATTTATGTGAACAAGAGGATTGAAGAAAAAGTACTCTTGAATCTTTGAAGGAAAAATGGAAATTGGAAAAATAACATTTGAAACAAAAAATAGTGCTGTAAATAAATAATTCATTATATTAATTAATAATTTATTATTAAGAATTAAAAACTTTATTAATATTGCTAACAATACTCCATACGAACAGGTTAAATAAAAACTTGTGAGAATAATGAGCATTTTGATCTCATAGCCTAAAAAAAGGACTATTAAGATTGTTAAAATAAATTTTCCAGTGCTCTGAATTAACGAAGTTAAAACAGAAGCAATAGACACAACAAATAAGTTCCCAAAGTCTTTATTTTTGTAAAAATCTTGTTCAAGATCTTCGGTAAGAAGAGCCTGAATAATATTCAAAAAATTGAACCATGATAAAACAATAAATACAAAAAATTCTGGTCTTAGTAGGCCATCACCACTTCCTCTTAAACCTAGCCCAAATAAAATTGTAAGTCCATAAACAATAATTAATGGATTAAATGTATTCCATAAAATGCCAAAATTTAAGGAAATATCTCCTTTAACTATCTTCATATTATCGTTCATAGACATCCGTGCGAAATTCATGAATATAAGTGATAAAATTAAATTACTAAATTTATTTGCAGTCTGCATGTTTGAATTTTAACTTAAAACTTGAGACAAATAGAATCTTAATATGACATCACTAAAAGAAAAGGTAGCTATTATTCTTTGTGTCAAAGACAGTAAAGACTTTCTTATAGAGCAATTAGATTCAATTCGTATTCAAGAGTTTGTTGATTGTGATATTTACGTGGGGAATGATGGATGTTCAAAAGAAACTGAGAAGATCCTAACAAAACATGCTAAAAAAATCTTTTCTGGTCCAAAAGATGGTTTTGCAAAGAACTTTATATATTCTCTCAATAATGTGCCTGATAACTACGATTTCTATGCATTTTGTGATCATGATGATATTTGGATGAAGAGTAAGTTAAAACACTCAATTGATTGTTTAAGAGCCTATGATAAATCAGAACCAAATTTATATTGTGGAAGAACCCTCCTCATAAATGAAACTGGAAATGAAATTGGCTTTTCTCCATCTTTTAAAAAAAAGCCTTCGTTTCTAAATGCTCTCGTTCAATCAATTGCTGGTGGTAATACTATGGTTTTTAATAAGGAAACAAAAAATCTTTTAAGCATGGTTAGCCTGAACAAATCAATTGTTAGTCATGATTGGTTGACTTATGTCTTAGTTTCAGCTGTAGGCGGGAATATATATTATGATAATGCCCCTCAAATAAAATATAGAATCCATAAAAGAAATGAAATTGGCTCTAATAAGGGTCTTATTGCATTTTACAGAAGAGCTAAAAAAGTTTTTAATGGCTCATGGGAATCTTGGATAAGTTCAAATATATCTCAAATAAACGAAATTTTACCTAAAATTAGGGTAGATCTAAGTACATTCAGAAAATTTATTAGAATGAGGAATGAGAAAAATATCTTTAAGAGGATTTACTTATTTTTAGATTTGGGAATATACAGGCAAACTTTTATTGGAAATGTTTCTTTGTTTTTGATGATAATTTTAAAAAAAATTTGATGGAGGAGATTAGTGATTTATGACTAAGATTTTAGTAACTGGGGGTTCAGGTTTTATTGGTTCAAACTTTATTCACTATATTATGAAAAAAGGTAACTATTCAGTTATAAATTTAGATAATCTTACATACGCAGGTAATGAAAAAAATAATGAAGACTATATTAATAATCCTAATTATTCTTTTATTCGAGGCGACATAACTTGTTATGAAACCGTAGGTAGGATATTTAATCAAAATAAAATACATTTTTTAGTAAATTTTGCTGCTGAGAGCCATGTTGATAGATCAATAAATGATCCAAAAGTATTTCTAAATACAAATATTATAGGAACATATAATTTATTAAGGGTCTCACTAGAAAATAAATCAAATGATAAAAACTTTAAGTTCTTACATGTTTCAACAGATGAAGTTTATGGATCTCTAGGTTTGAGTGATAAGTCCTTTACTGAAGAAAATAGGTATCAACCTAACAGTCCTTATTCCGCATCAAAAGCTGCGTCAGATCATCTTGTAAGAGCTTGGTTTCACACCTATAAGCTTAATGTAATAACTTCAAATTGTTCAAATAACTATGGGCCGTTTCAATTTCCTGAAAAACTTATTCCTCTTACAATTCTTAATGCATTGAATGGAAAGGAAATTACTATTTATGGAGATGGATCTAATATAAGAGATTGGTTATACGTTGAGGATCATTGTGATGCAATTTATAACCTTATGACTAAAGGAAAAGTTGGTGAAGTTTACAACATTGGAGGAAATTCTGAGAAAACAAACTTAGAGGTTGTTGAGATCATTTGCGAAAGCCTTGATGACCTATATCCAACTTCATCAAATTTTAATATATCAAAAAATATAAACTCTTACAGAGACTTGATTACTTTTGTTGAGGATAGGCCTGGTCATGACTTTAGGTACAGCATTGATGCATCAAAAATATCATCTGATATTAATTGGAAACCTAATGAGAATTTTAAATCAGGAATCAAAAAAACAATTTTGTGGTATCTTAAAAATTTTTTAGCCAATGAATAAAAAGATTTTTATTTTTGGATCTTCTGGTCAATTAGGAAAAGAGTTTATAAATTCAAAAGATTTTCAAAAAAACTTCAACATGGTCTCTTTCAATAAAGATGATTGTGACATAACCGATTTTGATGCAGCTAAAAAGTTACTTTGTGAGGGTAAGCCAGATTTCTTAATTAATTGTGCAGCATATACAAATGTTGATAATGCTGAGTATGAGCAAGAAAAAGCAAACTTAGTTAATAATCTTGCTTTATCAAATATTTCAAAATTATGTCATGAGATGAATATCACACTCATCCATTTTTCAACTGATTATGTATTTGACGGAATTTCTAAGAGAACTATTAAAGAAAGTGACGCGAAAAATCCGCTAAATTTTTATGGAATAACAAAACATTTAGGTGAAGAAGAAGTACTAAAAAACTGCAAAAAGTTTTTTATTTTCAGGGTATCTTGGATATATGGAAAGTATGGTAATAATTTTCCAACAAAAATTATTAAATTTATAAATGATAATGCTGATATAACAGTTATTGATGATCAAATTGGAGCGCCCATCTCGACTTCTGCAATTGTGACAATTATTTTTAAGATAATATCTGAGCGTAAATTAACAGACAACTATGGTATCTATAATATTTCACCAAATAATTTTTGTTCAAGACATGATATGGCTGAAAAAATCAAAAAAAATTTTAAGAATTACTCAAAAGAAATCTATCGAATTAAATCAAAAGATCTTAATACTGACATAGTTCGCCCACAATATTCCTGTTTGGATAATGCTTATTTGAAAAAAACCTTTAAAATAGAGTTAAAAAATTGGGATGATTATCTTGTTTCATTCCTGGAGGATTTGTATGGTGAATAGAAAAGGTATCATCCTTGCTGGAGGTTCAGGATCTAGATTATTTCCATCAACAAAATCGATCTCAAAACAACTGGTACCTATTTACGATAAGCCCATGATTTATTATCCATTGTCTACAATGATGAAGGCTGGTATTGACGAAATTTTAATTATTTCAACTCCAGATCATATTTCATTGTTTCAAAATCTTCTTGGTGATGGATCTCAATTTGGAATAAACCTCTTCTATGAAGTTCAGGCTCATCCAGGAGGTTTAGCGCAAGCATTTATTATTGGAGAAAGTTTTATAGATTCAAATCCTTGTTGTTTAATATTAGGAGATAATATTTTTCTTGGAGCTGGATTAAATGAATTACTAATTTCTGCAAACAATGATACAAAAAACGCTACTATCTTCTCATATAGAGTCTCAAATCCTACAAGATTTGGTGTAATTGAATTTGATAAAAATGATAATATTCTAGGCATCGAAGAGAAGCCAAAAAAACCAAGATCAAATTATGTTGTTACTGGTATCTATTTTTATGACTGTAATGTTTCAAAACTTGCAAAAGAACTCTCACCATCTTCTAGAGGAGAACTAGAAATTACTGACTTAAACTTAAAATATATTGAAAGAGGTAATATTCGTCTAAAGAAAATGTCATCTGGCTTTACTTGGCTTGATACAGGAACACCTGAATCTATGATGGAAGCCTCAAACTTTATTTATACTCTTGAAAAAAGACAAGGTAAAAAAATAAGCTGTCCTGAAGAAATTGCTCTTCAAAAAGGTTTTATTTCTAAAGAAGAATTTGAGAATAATCTAAGAAATGCTAGTGGAGACTATGCTGAATATCTTAAAACTCTTTTATGAGATTTCTCGAAAAAAATATACCTGGTGTCTTTGAAATTCAACCTGAAGTATATGAGGATTCTAGGGGATTCTTCTTTGAAAGCTTTAATGAGAAGATTTTTAGAGAAAAGATTGGAGATGAAGTAAGCTTCTGTCAAGATAATCATTCTTTCTCAAAAAAAGGTGTTTTGAGAGGAATACATTATCAAAAGAAGCCTTTTGAGCAAGGAAAGCTTGTAAGGGTAACTGATGGACAAATATTCGATGTTGCTGTTGACTTGAGAAAAGATTCAACAAGCTTTGGTGAATGGGCCAGTGTTATTTTATGCAGTGAGGAAAAGAATCAACTATGGATACCTGAAGGCTTTGGTCATGCTTTTCTAACCCTTTCTGAAACAGCTCAAGTGCTTTACAAAGCTACTGACTTTTATAATAAAGCCTCGGAAGTATCAATTAGATGGGATGATCCAAATATAGGTATTTCTTGGCCATCCGAAGATGTTTTTGATAAAAACATAAGTGGTAAAGATCTTGACGCTATGTCACTTGAATTTTTTTTAGAAAGAAAATCCAATGAGCTCTAAAACAGCAATCTTGGTTTTGGGAATGCACAGAAGTGGAACATCTTATATTACAAAGAAAGCATCGGATTTCTTTAATGCTTCTCTTCCACGCGATTTAATGAAAGACAAGCTTGATAATATTGCTGGTCATTTTGAAAGTAATTCAATCAGTCAACTTAATGAGAAGATTCTCCAAGACATAGGTTCCTCTTGGTACGGAACCGAGATTTATGATCAAAAATATCTAATTAAACTATATGGAAAATATCGGGAAGAGCTTGAAGCTACAATAAGTGATACTTATGTAAAAAATGAAACCGTAATAATCAAAGACCCAAGGATCATTAAATTATATTATCTTTGGAAAAAATGTCTTGAGAATATGGATTTCAAAATCAAATTGATCTCAATAGTTAGAAATCCAACAGAGATAATTTCAAGTCTGGTGAAAAGAGATGGACTCTCAAATATGTATGCTGAACTCCTAACTTTTTCATACTCAATATCTCTTTTAGAAATACTTTCCAAAAATAAATCTGTGCATTTTCATCATATTTTTTATAATGATTTAAAGGAAAAAAGGTTTGAAAACAGCTTTTTAAAATATCTAAAAAAAGATTTTAAGCTTTCAAAAAATATTCCAACACCTTGCAGCCTTATTGAGAGTGAAAATATTACTCATGATATAAATGAGAAAAACTTTACAAATTTTAAAAACTACAAAAAAACTCTTTTAAATAGTTTAAAAAATATTAATCAAATAGTAGAGGTGCCTAAATCTCTTTTAGAAATCTCAACTATCACACAAGACCGAGATGGTTGGAAAGAAAAAACCGTATCTTTGGATGAAAAAAATAAAGAGCTGGATTCAGCATTCAAGCTAGCTTCTAAAGATAAGTTAAAAGTTGAACGTGATCTCAAAAAAGTACTAGATGATCGAGATGGTTGGAAAGAAAA
>CESP01074762.1_pt1 | contig 10354 bp, 8 predicted proteins | sample 531211 | NCBI WGS metagenome assembly CESP01 (sample SAMEA2622074, study PRJEB7988) | marine metagenome | biome: marine biome (ENVO:00000447); feature: surface water layer (ENVO:00002042); material: "saline water (ENVO:00002010), including plankton (ENVO:xxxxxxxx)" | depth 5 m | reverse complement strand
TGTTAAAAATTTAAAATCTGTGGATGAAGTTTTTTTATCTGTTGACAGCGATAAAACAGTTTGTAAATCCCTTGAAAAATTAAAGCCGTCTATTTTTGCAAATGGTGGAGATAGAAAAAATTATGAAATACCTGAGTCTAATGTGTGCAATGTGAATGGTATAGAAATTATTGATGGCTTGGGTGATAAGATTAGAAGTTCATCCGATTTAACGGGAATTAAAGAAATTAAGTAAAGTTGGAAACTAAATTTGATTTTGAGGACGAGAATCTAGAAAAAGACATTAAAAAAAATGCCTCAGGCCTTTTCAATGGTATATTAATTTTTATTAAGAGCGTTTTCAGATTTAATAATGATATTGATAAAAATGCAACAATAAATTCAATAAAAAATGATATTTCTATGCGCGGAACTACAGCATGGATTCTTATTTGTTCAATTTTAATTGCATCTGTTGGTTTGAATACAGACTCAACCGCTGTTGTTATTGGTGCAATGTTAATTTCACCACTTTTAGGCCCTATTCTTGGGTTAGGTCTTTCCATCTCTACAAATGATATTGACACATTAAAAAATTCACTTATTAACATCCTTGTGATGGTTTTGTTGAGTATCACTACTGCTTACATTTTTTTTGCCTTGATCCAAATTAGTGATGAAACCTCTGAATTACTATCCAGAACTAGTCCAGATATTAGAGACGTTTTAATTGCCTTTTGCGGGGGGGTCGCATTAATCATTGCTAAAACAAAAAAAGAAAATATAAGTTCTGCAATTTTTGGAGTTGCAATTGCAACTGCACTTATGCCACCATTGTGTACTGTTGGTTATTATCTTGCGGAAAATAATTTAACCAACGCTACCGGCGCATTTCTCCTATTTTTAATTAATACACTTTATATAATTGTTGCCACATATATTGTACTTAAAGTTCTAGGTTTTCCATTGAAAGTTTATGTAAACTCTAAACGAAGAAAATTTGTAAATAGAGCAGTTACTCTAATAGCTGCATCATTTGCTATTATTGCTGTTCTTGAATTTATTGAAGTTATGGATGAATCAAAATTTGAAAGAGAAGCCAGAAGTTTTTTAGATTCTGAACTAGTTGCATTACCAAACGGTGATTATTTAAGTAAATCTGCCATAATAGATTACAATGGTGGAGAATCTGAAATAACAATCAATACATTTGGTCAAAAACCAATTTCTAAAGAGGTTATGGATTTATTAGATAAAAAAATAAAAACTAATGATGAACTTAAATCAACAAAAATCCTATTTATTCAACAAGAACTGGAGGATTCATATACTTTAAATAACACTTTTTTAAAAGAGCTCAGATCCAGGGATTCCATAGACATTGCCTTGAAAAAAAATGAAATCGAAAACTTGAATAAAGAAATAAATAAATTGAGGATTATAAGTGAAGAAAAGTTATTGTTCAGCTCAATAATTAATGAAGCAAAACTAATTTACCCAGATTTAGACTCATTTGAAATTTACGAATCGATTCGAACCGATTTTCAAAAAATTGATACAGTTGTTGTCGTATCAGTATTATGGTCAGAATTGGTTGATGATAATACTAAACTGCAACTCAATCAAAGTATCAAAAACTGGATTGGTTTAAAGTTTAAAGCAAAAAATATTGAAATTGACGAGAAGAACTAGTTTTTTTTCAATTTCTTAACCAGTTCTGATGAATAAACAAAATCCTCAACTTCAATATTTTTAGAAGCTAGGATTTCTTTATTGTTTCCTTGCCACAACTTTATACCTTCCTTTAGAAAAATAATATTTTCACCGATTTCAATCACAGAGTTCATGTCATGAGAATTTATAACTGTGGTAATGTTGTATTCTTTGGTAATTTCCTGGATTAGATTATCAATTACGATAGCAGTTTTCGGGTCTAGTCCTGAGTTGGGTTCGTCACAAAACAGATATTTCGGATTCAAAACAATCGCTCTTGCAATACCAACTCTTTTTTGCATACCACCAGAAATCTCAGATGGTAATTTATTAATTGCATCGTTCAAATTAACCCTGTCAATAAACTTTAATGCAATTTCATTTTTCTTTTTGTTAGAATATTTTGTTAGCATATCAAGTGGAAATCTTACATTTTCTAATACGGTTAATGAGTCAAATAGGGCACTGCCTTGAAATACCATACCCATCTCTTTTTTTATGTTAATTTTTTCCTCATCATTCATTTTAGATGAATAAACATTGTCATAGATCAATTCACCTTTATTAATAGGGTAAAGACCAAGTAAGCATTTTAACAAGACAGTTTTACCTGAACCACTTTGTCCTATTATTAGATTTGTTTTACCCCTATCAAATTTTGCAGAAATATCATGAAGTACTTCACTTTTTCCAAAAGATTTAAATATGTTTTTTATTTCTATCATTATGAGAGTAGAAGTTGAGTTATTATGTAATTAACAATTATTATTATAATTGATGTCCAGTAAAATGATTGGGTACTTGCTTTACCAACATCCAAAGCTCCACCCCTCATATAAAACCCATGAAATGCAGGAACAGTTGCCAATATAAAAGAAAAAACCAAAGTCTTTATGTAAGAATATGTTACATGAAATATATCAAAATCCATTTGAATTCCTTGTATGTATGCTTCACTTGGTACACCAGTTAGTGTCATAGCAAGAAGACCTCCTAACAAACCTAAAAACATAGAAAAAGTAATAATAAATGGATACATCAACATTGCAATAATTTTAGGAAACACTAAATAATTAAGCGAATTAATTCCCATTACTTCTAGAGCATCAATCTGCTCCGTAACTCTCATCGTACCTATACTTGATGTGATGTAGGATCCTACTTTGCCAGCCATAATAATTGATATAAATGTTGGTGCAAACTCCAATATTACGGACTGTCGAGTTGCAAAACCGATCAAGGTCTTTGACAACAACGGACTTTCTAGGTTAAGCGCCATCTGAATTGAAACAACTCCACCAATGAAAAATGATAATATTGATACAATGGGGATAGAGTCTAAGACTAAATCATTAATTTCTTTAAAAACCAGCTTGTATAGTATGTTTTTCTTGCAAGGCTTTGTAAAAGACAATTTCACCATCAAAAAATATTTTCCAATATCTCTCAGGTATTTCATAATCAAATTTGGTAAGTGATTGCATTGACATTCATGCCAGCCCCGACACTTGCAAAAACAATGGTGTCACCTTTCTTGAGTTTATGTCCTTTAAAGTTTTTCTTTAAAACAATATCATAAAGTGTAGGTATAGTAGCAACAGATGTATTTCCTAATACATCAACGCTTATGGGCATAATATCTTCAGGAATTGACTTTTCATAAAGTTTATAAAAATATTTTAATACTGCTTCGTCAAGTTTTTCGTTTGCTTGATGTAAAAATATTTTTTTAATATCATCTATATTCTTACCACTTTTTTCAATGCAAGATTTTAGAGCATAAGGAATAGTTGAAATTGCAAATTCATAAACTTTTCTTCCATTCATCTTTATAAACTTTGTATTCGATTTTATTTTTGGGTTGTAAGAGTTTTTACAGAATAGGTACAAGGCTTCTTTTCCAGCTTTTGTTATTGTCTTATGAGATAATATTCCACCCTCATCTTCACTTTTTTCAACAATTGCGGCACCCGCACCATCAGCAAATATTAACGAATCTCTGTCATTTTTATCCACAGTTCGAGACAGGGTATCGGCACCAATAACTAAGCATTTTTTTGCCATTCCAGAATTTATAAATGCTTTTGCTTGAATTATACCCTGAATCCAACCAGGACAGCCAAATATTATATCATATGCAACACAATTTTCGTTACTAATTTCAAGTTTGTGTTTTACAAGTGTAGCCACAGACGGAAGAGCTATGTATTGGTTGGTGTTATAATCAATTTCACCAAAATTATGAGCTACAATTATGTAGTCAATTTCTTCTTTATCAATTCCAGCATCCTTGATAGCTTCAATAGAAGCAAACGTAGCTAAATCTGAAGTGTTGTGGTTTTTATCAGCATATCTTCTTTCTTTAATGCCCGTGATTAGTTCAAACTTCTCTATGATATCTTTGTTCGAGTTCGGGTAGGATTCACCATTTTTATCATAAAATTCTGAATCTAAAAAGGTATCATTTTTAACTATGTTTTTAGGTATAAAAGACCCAGTTCCAGAGATTTTTATTGACATAAAATAGTTTTTGTAAAAGTATTAAATAAATTAAGATTTAATATAATCCTCAATTGGATTACAAGTGCATATTAAATTCCTATCACCAAATGCATCATCAATCCTTGTCACAGTTGGCCAAAATTTATTGCTTTCAAGGTAAGGTAGTGGGTAAGCTGCTTCTTTTCGACTATAATTTTGATTCCATACTTCACTAGTTAGGGCTATTAATGTGTGAGGAGAGTTTTTTAAGATATTATGAGTATCATCTTTTGTGCATGTAATTATTTCTGCCTTGATTGAAATCAGTGCATCACAAAACCTATCAATTTCATCTAGGTTTTCACTTTCAGTAGGTTCAATCATCATCGTTCCAGGAACAGGGAATGAAACTGTAGGGGCGTGAAATCCATAATCTATAAGTCTTTTAGCAATATCCATAACACCAATACCAAATTCTTCTTTATAATCTCTGCAGTCAATTATCATCTCATGGGCTGATCGTCCCAATTCTCCTGTGTATAAAATTTTATAATCTTTTTCTATTCTTTTCTTGATGTAATTAGCATTTAATATTGCAATTTCTGTAGCTCTTTTAAGTCCGTATGAACCCATCATACAAATGTAAGCGTAGGAAATTAGACAAGCCATCGCTGATCCCCAAGGTGCAGATGATATTGCTTTTACAGAAAACTGTTTATGCTTTGATCTATCAGTTTGTGGTAAAAAATCACTCAAATGCTTTCTTACACATATTGGACCAACTCCTGGTCCACCACCACCATGAGGAATTGCAAAGGTCTTGTGTAAATTTAGGTGGCATACATCAGCTCCAATTTGATATGGGTTTGTTAGGCCTACTTGTGCATTCATATTTGCTCCGTCCATGTAGACTTGTCCACCATTATTGTGTATTATATCTGTTATTCTTTTGATTGAGGACTCAAAAACACCATGAGTTGAAGGATAAGTAATCATCAATGCAGCCAAATTATTACTGTGCTCCTCAGCTTTTAGTTTCAATTCTTCTTCGTTTATATTTCCATATTTGTCAGTACCAACAACTACAACTTTCATTCCTGCCATTACAGCCGAGGCTGGATTTGTACCATGAGCTGATGAAGGTATTATACATATATTTCTGTTGGTTTGATCTATACTTTTAAAATATGACCTTATTACCATTAATCCAGCGTATTCACCTTGAGCTCCAGAATTCGGTTGCAGTGAAGTTGCATGAAAACCAGTAATTTCGTTTAATTGTTTTTCAAGTTTATTGAGAACAATTTGATATCCATTTGTTTGATCAATGGGTGCAAATGGGTGAATATTATTCCATCTTTTCCAGCTAAGTGGAAGCATTTCGGCTGCAGCATTTAACTTCATCGTACAAGAACCCAACGCAATCATGGAGTGGTTCAATGATAAGTCTTTTTTTTCAAGAGACTTAATGTATCTCATCATTGAAGTTTCCGAATGATACTTATTGAAGACTTCTTCCTTTAAAAATTCCGATTTCCTACAAAAATTGTTTGGAATTGATTCAAAATCACTTTCTGATTCAAAATGATAATCTTTTACCGTTGACTCACATACAACTTCAACGATTTGCTTGATATCATTTAGCTCAGTGGATTCATTAATTGAAATTGAAATTTCATTTTCATTTATATAATTAAAATTTAGTTTATTTTTTTCTGCTATTGCCCTAATTTTTTCACTTTCAATCTCAAAATGAATAGTATCAAAAAAACTATTATTGATCACTTTTATTCCTAGCCTATTTAAATTTGAATAAAGAATTTTCGTTAAGTCATTGATTTTTTTTCCAATTTTCTTTAATCCATCTGGACCATGATAAACTGCATACATTCCTGCCATTACTGCTAATAATACCTGGGCAGTACATATATTTGAAGTTGCTCTTTCTCTTTTTATATGTTGTTCTCTCGTTTGTAAAGCCATTCTCAATGCCCTGTTTCCATCTGTGTCTTTTGAAACACCTATTATTCTGCCAGGTATTGATCTTTTGTATTGTTTTTTTGTCGCAAAGTAACCAGCGTGAGGGCCGCCATAGCCAAGAGGAATTCCAAATCTTTGAGAAGTACCTACAACTACATCGCAATTAAAAATTGAAGGTTTTTCAAGAACGGATAGAGAAAGCAAATCAGCTGCAACTATAAGTTTTATATCAAAATTACTGAGGGCTTTTGATATGGTTTTTAAATCGTTAATTTGACCGTTTTTTCCTGTATACTGAACATAGCCTCCAAAGAAACTTTTATCTACATTGATTTTATCAATTCTATTTTTGACAATTTCAATTCCCAATGGCTCCGCCCTAGTCATTAAAACATCAAGTGTTTGATCAAATACATCATCAGCGACAAAAAATTTATTACAGTTGTTATTTACTTTTTCCCTATCTCTGTTTGCAAAGAGCATTGTCATTGCTTCGGCAGCTGATGTTCCCTCGTCGAGTAATGACGCGTTGGATAATTCCATTCCAGTCAAATCACATATAACAGTTTGATAGTTCAAAAGAGCTTCAAGCCTGCCTTGAGCAACTTCTGCTTGGTAAGGAGTATATGCAGTATACCATCCGGGGTTTTCTAAGATATTCCGTTGTATGACAGGGGGGAGTATAGACTCGTGATATCCTCTTCCAATGTAGTTTTTAAAATACTTGTTTTCTTGAGATAATTTATATATATGATCAAGAAATTGAGCTTCTGACATCTCTTTTTCCAGAGCTATATCTTTTTTTAATCTTATTTCGGCTGGGATTGTCTCTTTAATGAGTGTTTCTGTATCATTGATACCTAGGTAATCAAGCATGATTTTTTCACTTTCTTTATCTATTCCAATGTGCCTATTAGAGAAACTCATTTTTGAAGCCTCAAAATTATATAATTAGCAAGATATTTTGTGTAAAAAAATTGACATATTAAATAAAGTTTTTAACTCTTTATTGACAATTATTTCAGTTTGGAAGAATTAACCTTTCGTTCTAGCTCTGATTTATAATTAATTATTTTTTTTTGGATCTCTGCGTCATTTACACCAAGTATTTCAGCAGCTAATATTGCACCGTTTTTAGCACCATTTAAAGCAACTGTTGCAACAGGGACTCCACCGGGCATTTGTAAAATTGAAAGAACTGAATCCCATCCGTCAATTGAATTCCTGGACTTAATCGGTACACCAATCACAGGTAGGGGTGAATTTGATGCAACCATGCCTGGGAGATGTGCTGCACCGCCTGCACCTGCTATTATAACTTTAATACCTCTTTTATGGGCATTTTTGCTGTAATCCATCATTTTTTCAGGTGTTCTGTGAGCGGATACAATTTCGGTTTCATAACTAATCCCAAAATCGTCTAGAATTTCTGTTGCCTCTTTCATGATGGGGTAGTCTGATTTACTACCCATGATTATTCCAATTTTTACCATATTAACAACTTTTAACTTTAATGGTGTTTTTAATTTTTTTCGCTTTTTTATATGCTTCAACAAAGTTATCACAAATTACTGTGACATGTCCCATTTTTCTGTTTGGTCTCGTTATTTTTTTTCCATAAATATGAATAAAAACATCATTTTGGTTTTTAATAAAATCAATATTTTCATATTTCACCTTACCATTGTGATTTTCTTCTCCTACCAAATTTATCATTATCGCGCATTTTTCATGAGATGTTTCCCCTAGTTCATAATTCATGATCGAATTTATATGTTGTTTAAATTGAGAAGTTGAACATGCATCTATTGAAAAATGACCGCTGTTGTGTGGTCTTGGAGCAATCTCATTAATTAATATTTTATCATCTAATGTTAGAAACATTTCAACAGCTAATAAACCAACTAAATTTATTTTTTTTGCTAGCTCAGATGCTATTTTTTTTGCATTGCGGTTAATTTCTTTACTAACGTTAGCTGGACTTATTACAAATTCAACTTGGTTTGAGTCAGGATTAAATTCCATTTCCACAGTTTCATATGTTTTTAATTCGCCTTCTTCATTCATGGCAACAATAACTGATAGTTCTTTTTTAAAAACAACTAAATCTTCGATAATCATCTCAAAATCAGGTAAATCAATCAAATCATTTTCACTTTTTAAAATTTTAACACCAAAACCATCATAACCAAATTTTGTTTTTTTCCATACGCAGGGAAAATTGATATCATTTTTTTTATGAAAATCAAGAAGTTCATTTTTTGATTTGAAATATGTGAAATTTGCTGATGGGAAATTATTTTTTTTAAAGAATGATTTTTGTTTGTTTTTATCTTGAATTATTCTCAATATTTTTGGTGAAGGCAAGACACGAACCCCTCGTCTGGTCAACTCATCCAAAGCATCAACATTGATGTGTTCAATTTCATATGAAATAATATCATGCTTTAATCCAAAATTTATTATTGTATCATAATCATTAAAATCGCCCTTGATAAAGTTATGCGATAAATTACTGCATGGTGAATCACTACTTGGATCAAGAATACTCACAGGTATACCCATCATGTTGGTTTCGTCTAGTATCATTTTGCCTAACTGTCCACCACCAATAATTCCAATTTTTTTGTTCAAAATCAAAACTTTTATTTTTCAAAAATACATTAATTTATAGATGGGGGAATAATTTAATCATCTTTTGTAATTCGGTATATTTGTAAAAAAATAATAATGTTAAACTTAATTCTATTTGGCAAGCCTGGAAGTGGTAAGGGTACTCAAGCAACATTCTTGAAAAATAAATATGACTTGGTACACATTTCAACAGGATATGTTTTTAGAAAAAATATAAAAACCGAAACTGAACTAGGTTTAAAAGCTAAAGTATATGCTGAAAAAGGTGAGTTGGTTCCAGATGAAATAACTGTTTCGATGTTAGAAAATGAAATTGAATTAAACTTACCAAGCAATGGTTTTATTTTTGACGGCTTTCCTAGAACAATTTATCAAGCTAATGAAATGAATAAAATATTATCCAAACATAAATTATTGCTAACTGCAACTGTAGCTTTGGATGTTAATGATAATTTATTAAAAGACAGATTGCTTAAAAGAGGTAAAATTTCAGGTCGGGCTGATGATCAGAGTGAAGATAAAATTCTTACAAGACTTAATGAGTATAGAAAAAAAACTGAACCCTTGATACAATATTATCAAAAAATGAATAAGTTTTACTCTGTCAGTGGAGTAGGTGACATTGATGAAATTAGTTCAAGACTTGTAGATTTGATTCAAAAGTTTTAAAAATGACCGAGGATAATTTTGTTGATTATGTAAAAGTTTTTGTAAGGTCTGGAAATGGTGGTGCAGGATCATCACACTTAAGAAGAGAAAAGTTTGTAGCAAAGGGAGGACCTGATGGTGGAGATGGTGGAGATGGTGGTAATATTATATTTAAGACAGATAAAAATCTTTGGACGTTATTTCATTTCAAGTTCAAAAAACATTTCAAAGCTCAGCACGGAGAAAATGGAAGTAAATCTAGAAGTTCTGGTGCTAATGGAAAAGATGAATTCATAAAAATACCGGTCGGTAGTGTCGTAAAGGATACTGAAACGGGTGAAGTTTTATTTGAATCAATTGAAGATGGAGAGGAGTTTAATGCTGTTAGGGGTGGTAAAGGTGGTTTAGGTAATTGGCATTTCAAATCCTCAACCAATCAAACACCAAAGTATTCACAGCCTGGTATTGAGGGTACTGAAAAAAAATTAACTATTGAATTAAAAGTTCTAGCTGATGTTGGTTTTGTTGGATTTCCTAATTCTGGAAAATCTACATTATTAAGTGTAATAACAGACGCAAAACCAAAAATTGGAAATTATGAGTTTACAACTTTAAAACCTAACCTGGGTATTGTAAAGTACAAAGACTTTAACACGTTTGTTGTTTCTGACATACCAGGGATAATCAAGGGCGCTAGTAAAGGAAAGGGGCTCGGACATCATTTTTTGCGTCACATTGAAAGAAATTCAATCCTTGTATTTCTTGTTTCATGTGAATCTCAAAATATTGATAAAAAATTTAATATTCTTTTTGATGAATTGAGAAAATATAACAAGATGTTATTAAATAAGGAAAAACTTCTTGTTGTAACCAAATGTGATTTACTTGGTAAAGATGATATTGGTGATCTTATATCTAA
>CESP01056013.1_pt1 | contig 10360 bp, 9 predicted proteins | sample 531211 | NCBI WGS metagenome assembly CESP01 (sample SAMEA2622074, study PRJEB7988) | marine metagenome | biome: marine biome (ENVO:00000447); feature: surface water layer (ENVO:00002042); material: "saline water (ENVO:00002010), including plankton (ENVO:xxxxxxxx)" | depth 5 m | reverse complement strand
ACATCTAAATACCAAACTAGGGTATCCCATGCCTCATCGGATGAGTATCCATCATCGAAGAATGTGTCATAGATTTCTTGGTCATTTTCGGTGTAGAGATTATCATGCAAATCTCCAGCGCGGTAGAAGTAAACATCACCGGTGTAGCCAGATTTCTTTTGGTTCAAATTCATTCTTAGGTTCTCGTTACCGTCGCTGTCTTGCCAGACTAGATTCTTGATGAAACCTTGGCGGCCACTGAAAACATAGTCCAATTCATGACCGTCTTCAGAGGTCGCTGATACCGTTACTTCGCCGTTGTAGACGTTGTCGGTTGTTGCTGACCACTGCTGCCCGAGCAGGCGGAAATTCCACGTGTTACCAACCGACCATGGAAAATTGAAAACCGGTTGTGGCTCGCCATTCTCGTAAACCGACAAGCCGTCGATAGTTACTCGCCCGAGGAAAGGATTGTGATTGATTACCGCGTGCCGTTGTGCCTCTCCTTCGCTTGAAATACCAAGCATGAATAAGCCTTCATCTTCCCTTACTTCTGCAACTACTAGTCGGGCGCTGTCCTCGCCGAATTCTGGTGTGATGAAAGTGTAGAGCCATTGGTCGCCGACTTGCCAATCGGGAAGGGCTAGTTCATCTTGAGTAGTATCCCCGATACCGCCGAGGTTAGAACCTTGGTCGTTGATGCATCCCGCAAGGCTAAATGTCATCATCAACACTGCCAGCAGGTATGCACGCATGAGATACCCTAGAGGGCTTCTTTTGAAAGCCTAACGCTCCAAGGATTATTTTTTCTAAGGTAGATTATTGATTCCAATATTAAGCAATGAAACATCATAAAATAGCAAGTCAGTAACTAAATTAACGAATTTTGAAATCTACCAATACGATAGAGTTAGCAGGTCTTTCCCAAGAAATGAAGCCGACGATGCCAATGCTTTGTTGTAGAGTTTCTGAAATTATGACGTGTTGTTAAGTTTAAGTAAAACCGTTACAGGGTTAATTTGTGGCTACTAACCCGATAATTGCTGAATGTCACCATTGTGGTGTGGAGAGTCAGACTTATTCATACCATGGTCCCGACCTAAAGCGCATGCAGCTTTGTAAGTCGTGCTATGATTTATACCTAGCAAAGGAAATGGTAAGTTATTGGAAAGACCACATTGCTGAGGAGCGAAAACGCACAACTCCAGCAAATTAAACTTGGACAAATTTCGGTCAATTCACAACAAGCCGTTCTTGGTCAATTCGCCAGTGCCAGCCAATACAACTGCTACAATCGACATCAGCTTGATGAGAATGTTGAGTGATGGGCCAGATGTGTCCTTGAATGGATCGCCAATCGTGTCACCAATGACGGCTGCGTCGTGTGCTTCATCACCTTTCTTTGCACCTTCAATGTGATTCTGCTCAATTGCTTTCTTGGCGTTATCCCACGCGCCGCCGGCATTAGCCATGAACAGAGCCAGCAGAACACCTGAAACTAGAGCACCAGCCAACATACCGCCTAGAGCAGCAGTTCCAAGAGAAAAGCCAATTATTACTGGTGCCAGAATTGCCACAACACCAGGACCAATCATTTCTCTTAGAGCAGCCTGAGTTGAGATGTCGACGCACTTCTTAGAGTCGGGCTTAACACCTTCTCTGCCTTCTAGTAGACCATCAATTTCCTTGAATTGTCGGCGAATCTCTACTACCATTTCACCTGCAGCCTTACCAACAGAGGTCATGGTCATGGCAGCAACCACAAACGGTAGTCCACCGCCGATCAATAGACCAATAACGACCATTGGCTCAGTTAGATCTAGACTTACTCCTCCCACGGCAGTGTTATAGGCCGCAAATAGTGCTAATGCAGTTAATGCCGCAGAACCGATTGCGAATCCTTTACCAACTGCAGCAGTGGTGTTACCGATGGAATCCAGTTCATCAGTGATGGCACGGACATCATCACCGAGTCCGCTCATCTCTGCGATTCCGCCGGCATTGTCAGCCACTGGTCCATAGGCGTCGACGGTCATTGTTACACCGACAGTTGCCAGCATGCCCATAGCTGCCATAGCGATACAATACAGACCGTATTCCTCACCGCCAAATTCGTTAGCTCCGAGAATTCCGATGGCAATCAGCACAATCGGAATGAAGGTTGACATCATGCCGACTGAAAGCCCAGCGATAGCATTGGTTGCTGGACCTGTCTTGGACATCTCGCCAATGTGTGGAATTGCTTTGGTCTTGATACCAAATACTGGCTCGATACCAGTGTAATACTCCGTAACCAAACCAATTAGAATACCGACTATGCTGCCAAGAACAACTGAATGCATTACACCATACTTAACATCGATAATACCTTGCTGAATGGAAACGTAACCACCGATAGCAAATAGAATGGCACCGATGAAGGTCGTGTTCCTTAATGCCGCTGCAGGGTCCTTGCCATTTTTTAGTAGAGCCATTGAGAAGACACCAATTATTGATGCAACGTAACCAATGAAGCCCAGAAGAATTGGTAGTAAGACATAGTCAGCAGCGTTGTCACCGGTAAATTCGTTAGCGATAATCATGGCAGCGATAATTGAACCAACAAATGATTCGAAGATGTCCGCACCCATGCCTGCAACGTCACCAACGTTGTCACCAACATTGTCAGCGATAACACCAGGGTTTCTTGGATCATCTTCTGGAATTCCAGCTTCGACTTTGCCGACTAGGTCTGCACCAACATCAGCAGCTTTGGTGTAAATTCCACCGCCAACACGAGCAAACAGAGCTATTGAGGAGGCACCCATACCGAATCCTGCCGCTGCTTGAATTACGTTTAGGCCGCTTTCTGCAGCGTCATCGCCAGATGCTGCCACATCACCGGCACCAAGCCACCATGCAACAAGAGAAATACCGAGCAGTCCAAGACCACCAACTGACAGTCCCATGACTGCGCCACCGTTGTAAGACACTGCTAGTGCCGCCGGTTGACCGCCGCTTTTAGCAGCCATCGCGGTTCTGCCGTTGGCAGAAGTTGCCGCCCTCATTCCAGAGAACCCTGCAGCGACTGATGCTAGTGCACCAGCAAAGAACGCAATCGTAGTTTCAGCATCGTTCAAGACAAACAATAGAGCACCGACCGCAGCAACAAAGATTCCCAAGATTCGGTATTCTGCCTTCAAGAAAGCCATAGCACCGTCTTGTATTTCGCTGGTGATGTCTGCAACTACCTCGTTGTCGATCTTCACGCTGTTTACTCGCAGGTATAGTACAAAAGCAATCACAAGTCCAACTAGACCTGTGCCTGCTGCAATCAGAGGTATGTTAGTAATATCCATAATAGCCACCTATTTAGCGGCGACCTACAAACTCCTCATAAGTGGTTCGCTTACAAACTAAACACAATATCGAGATTAGCGACCAGTTATGACCACGCCGAGCGCCGTTTTTGCTTAATATGTAGAAATGATTCATTAAAGACGGCTTACTGGCCCGACTATGGGAATTACTGCAGAGGAGATTCTGGCTGAGATTGGGCCAGTTCAAGAGGTTCTTGACGCGCATGATGGCATTGTCAATGTTATTGATACTGCTGAAGGCAACATCATGCTTTCTCTTGATGGTGGGTGCAATGGATGTTCCTCAACACCGATGACCGCTATGCAAATATTCTATTCACTGATGAAGTTAGATGCGGTCAACGATGTAATATTCGTTAACGGTGAACTACCTGAGTATATGCGTGATTTCATCAAGAAAAAAATGGAAAAGGAAGCTGCCGAGGCAAATCAAAACCTCACATCTGGGGGAGGTCACGAGCCCAGAGGCGAAATAATCTAGATTACTCTTCTTCTTTTTTCCCAATTGAATGTGGGTTCGCACCAAATGATACATTGGTCCCCTTAATGTTCATTCTAGCAGAAATAGCAATAATAACGCAGACCAATGATAGCGGTTTTGGCAGATAGGCAGAACCCCATAGCGAACCGCCAGATAGGGCTAGCCACCACAACACGACAGCACACAAAATCAAGGCACCAGCGATTATGTTTTGCGCCATGTATTCAGCTTTTTCAGACCGAGAAAAGGTTGCAATAAAGGTGAACAATATGGCGGATAATCCGCACAATGCTTCGGCCAAGTGTTCAATGAAAATTGGGTCAACACCTGCCATGGAGCGTCCTATGGTTAGATGTTATTAAGCCCGGTTACTGCCATTAGATTATTGTGGACTCATAACAAGGTTTGAAACCATAATCGCTGTGAATGAACTATGGCAGGCGGCAACTTCTCATTACCAAAAGCCCGCCCTAGTGGGCCGCCATTCTTCTCCCGCAACCAAATTGCTGCAGCACTGCACCAAGTTGCGGTATTGCTTGAGTTGCAGGGAGCCAATGTTTTCAGACTAAGGTCTTACCAAAATGCCAGCCGAACCTTGGGTGGCATCACTGAGGATTTGGGTGAACTGGTTGCAACCGGGAAAATATTCGATATCAAAGGCATTGGTAAAGGTCTTGGCTCAGCCATATCGCAAGCCGTCTCAGAAGGCAGATGGCCCGATGATTGGATTGATTTACACAACAACACACCACCAGGGCTAATTGAGATGCTAGGTATCCCCGGCCTCGGACCAAAACGTATCAAAATCATGAATGAAGAGTTAGGGGTGGAATCTATCACCACACTAAAGCAAGCTGCACTCGATAACTCAATTGCCGGACTGAAGGGCTTTGGCGCAAAATCGCAACAAAAAATGCTGGATGGTATTGAATTACTGGCTAGATTCCGTGCCCGCAGACGCCTTGACGTTGGATTGATGTATGGTGAGGCATTTGAACAGAGAATAGCTACCATTGACGGAGTGATAAAGGCTCAGTTAGCCGGCAGCGCCCGGCGCCGTAAGGAAACTATTGGCGACCTAGATATCGTAGTCGGGGTTTTGGATGAAAACAAAGCAAGTGTCAGTAAGGCAATTTTGGCATTGCCCGGTATTGCTGATGTCAAAGGTGCAGGCGATTCAAAGATCAGCCTGATTCTGGACACCAGTATATTCGAAGGTGGATTTTCACTAGGGCATATTGACAAAACCGTAATGGAGGCTATTGGCGGTGATGATTACGAACAACTCGAATCTGGTGGTACAATTGATGCACAGGTCAGACTAGTTACCCCGGAGGTATTCCCATTTACCCTGGCATATTTCACCGGTAGTAAAGAGCATAATATCGTTATGCGCCAGAGAGCAATAGATCGTGGGTTAAGGCTCAGTGAATTCGGCCTGATACCCGAGGCTGAAGCGGGTGATTTGAAAGGCATGGCGGCTGCTCATCTGTCACTTCCAGCGATTGATGAATCTGAAATCTACCGTCATCTAGAATTAGCTTGGGTCCCGCCTGAATTACGTGAAGATACCGGGGAAATTGATGCTGCCAATTCAGCAGCCTTGCCGAGGCTGATTGTTCCGGGTGATGTAAAAGGCGTATTACACAATCACACAACCCTATCTGATGGCGACGCTACATTGGAGCAAATGGCAGACGCAGCGAGAAATATTGGCTGGAACTGGTTGGGTGTTGCCGACCATTCGCAATCGCTCAAAGTGGCGAATGGAGCCAGCCCTGAAGACCTGCTGGCGCAGGGTCAGCAAATCAAACAATACAACGCAACTTGGGCTGAAGAAGGAATAGATTTTAGATTATTTCACGGCTCAGAATCCGACATATTGGAGGACGGGAAACTGGATTACACTGACGAAGTGCTTGCCGAATTAGACTATGTTGTTGCTTCAGTCCACGCAATGACAAAGTGGAAAAACCGTGACGAAGTGACCAATACGGAAGACCTAATTCGAGCAATCGATCACCCTGCAACCAAAGTTCTTGGACATCCAACAGGGCGTATTCTTCAGGGTCGAGACGGTTATGAAATCGACATGTTTGCAATTATCGAACATATGGCAGAACATAACGAAGCAGGACGATTAAAAGCTGTCGAATTAAATGCTAGTCCATATCGACTTGACTTGGATTGGCGCCTCTGCAAATACGCTAAGAGCAACAATGTTCCAGTTGTTATCAATCCCGATGCGCACTCAGTTCGTGGACTCGGTGACTTCGCTTACGGCGTTATGGCGGCACGCAAAGGCTGGTTAGAGTCAGGCGATACGCTAAATTCCCTATCGCTTGATGAAATGACCGCAAGGTTACTTTGAACATACATTCATCAAAGGCGACGGAGTGGAAATGACATGCGAACATTGAGGACAATGATAATGGGTGTATCAATGGCCCTCCCAGGGATGTTCCTCGCACTCATTATCTGGTATATTGTTGGTAAACCAAGCACCGAACCGCTAGAGACCATTATCTGTAACGTCATTCCGATGATTTCTATTGCACTTGGCTTAGTGTTTGGCTGGCTAACCGGTGGAGAATATGAAGGCTGAGTGATTCACATGGCGGAAGAATTCACTATTGAACAGTGGGACCAAATAATCGCTAAATTTACCCAAACCTTTGACGGTCTAGGCACTGTGCTACATAATGCAGAGATGGCCTCCTTCACATCAAGAGCACCAGATGTTGAAACTGGCATCGCAATTTATGCTGATGGCCAATTTTCCGCATCAATGCCATTACATGGAATAGACTCGATAGTTAGGAAAGTAATTTTCACCCACGACGCCGTTACCTTACAAGGTGAATTTGTTGACTATACCTACCGAATACCGCCTGAAATACTTAGACATCGAGGCGAGTAAATGAAGCGCAGCGAAAAAGCTGAAAAAATAGCGATTATGCTAGAAGAATTCTACCCAGAAACCCCAGTCCCGCTAGACCATGAAAATCCCTTCCAGTTACTCGTCGCAGTGCTAATGAGTGCTCAGACCACCGATTTGAAGGTTAACGAAGTCACTCCTGCGTTATTTGCCAAGGCACCCAACGCCAAGGAAATGGCGGAATTACCAGTCGAGGTGATCTTAGCCGATATTCGTCAAGTTGGTCTAGCACCGACCAAGGCAAAAAATATCAAACGCATGGCTGAGTTACTGCTGGAAAGACACGATGGGGAAGTCCCCGCCTCGTTTGAGGAACTAGAAGACTTACCCGGCGTGGGTCATAAAACCGCCGGCGTAGTTATGGCTCAATCATTTGGCGTCCCGGCATTCCCCATCGATACACACATCCATCGTCTCGCTGCCCGCTGGGGGTTATCTAATGGCAAAAATGTCGAGAAGACTGAAAAAGATTTGAAAGCAGTATTTCCAAAAGAATTGTGGAACAAGTTGCACCTACAAATTATCTTCTTTGGCCGTGAGTATTGTCCGGCTCGCAATCACGACCTCACCCAATGTCCAATTTGCTCATGGGCGGCAACTAAGAAGCGTATTCGCGAAGAAATGAAACGCTGATTACAAGAGAGTAATATTGGCTGCAGCAACATTAGCAATCAGCAGGACGCCGGTTATGACTGCAGTAACTCTAACTGCCGTGTGATGAGCATCTCCATCGTTGGCTTCACGCAGCAAAGCGTAGCCAATCAGACCGATACCTATCGACTGTAGCATACTGGCAAGAGCATCCAAACTAGTACCGAGTTTTTCATGGGAGAATTGCTCCTCTGCATACTTAGTTGCATCTTCGTAATCGGCAGGGTTTGGCGCACCAACTAAATCAGTCACTTGTCCAAACATCGCTCCAATAACAATCAATACTATGCCGATCATCAGCCATTTAGTAAAGGCATATGCGCCGTATTTGTCAAGAAATTTTGGTTGTGGTTGATATGCTGCCATCGGTTGCATGGGCTGCATTGGTTGGGGAGGCTGGGGTTGAACAGGGGGGCCGGGTGCCGGTTGCATGTGTATCGATTGTAAAATCAATCTATAATACTTGACAAATTCACTACACAGAGAATATCGATGACGCAGCGTCGAGAATCAGAGCGGTAATCAATGAGGTTATCCCGGCAATCCAGAGTAAGGAAATCATTTGCCCAAGAGCACTTGTCACACCGCCGCCACGTAACCTCGTTGCAATAAACGACACTGCCGCAACCTGGACAAGAATTAGAATCGATACGACTATTTTGAACATCCTGATATTTTCACCGACTGAACTGGCATCCTCCATTACTGGCAGGGCAACACCACCACCGAAATCTGCTAACGCTGATACATCGGTATCAGCTAGCCCACTTGCTACCCCTGCGATAGCGTCACCGAGTTGGAGAACGATGGAGATGGTCACATTCAGACTGGTCACGCTGGCAATCAGTAGACCGATTGCCACACCCCACATAGTATTAGCAGATAGCGCACGTCGCCGCCTCAAGGAGAGTAAACTACCGACAGAACGGCTAACCATCTCTGCGGTTTCTGCCGGACGGCCAGAAGATTGGGAACCCTCGATGTAGATTCTCATGTATCGAGAAATCACTGAAGAATTGGTGTCTGCGTTGAAGTAATCCCATGCACGATCTGAATCAATTCTAGTTGACAGCCGCTTTTCCAGTCTATCGATCGAGTTGTCGAGCATTCCAAAATCAATACCGCGCAGTGCCTTGATGGTCGCCGAGGGTTCGGCTGACCTAGCCTGTGCTGTACCGCCTAGTGCTCTAATGAAATCTGGATAGGTCTCATCCCGCCGCAATACCATGTTTTCCTCTCGACGTATCATAAATGACGGGAACATAAACGGAGTTAGGGGTATTGCAAAAATGAGTAAGCCAAATTTGTCCCATTGGTCGGTCAGTGCCTCCCAAGCAGAGATTACTGCGATAGACATAATGATAGTAAGGAATGCTGAAAAAGCACCGGCGATAAGAAATGCCCGCCGGAAATTAACCCTAAATGGGGTATCCATTTCATCCCGAGCAAATGTCTGGTCCTCGGGAATTGTCGCCCTAAATGCAAATATTGCACCGAGTTGGATTATGGTAAAAATCAGACCTGCAAGTAATAAAAATCGTATTCTGCTAAACACTTCTATTGGTTCAGCATCTGGCGAACCAATCTCAAACAACACTAGGTGAATACCAGCAATTACTAGCGCGAACAGGCCTGCTGAAACTAAAGAAACATAGATTTCTTTTAGGGTATCGACAGACTCTAACCGCGTGTCATATAGCGTGTTATATTGTTCAGCAACGGTTTCTTGCTCGGCACGCATAAACTCGTCAATTGGTTGACCTGCCTCGATGGAAAATGCCATTCGGTCTAAAAAATCGGTCCATAATGGACTTGGGCTTTGGTGAGCAACAATTCTAGCCGCTTCCGGTAGTGAAGTGTGCCACTTATCGACCAAAGTCTCAATCCTTTTTACCTCTGCAGCTAACTCACCATAATCAGACATTTGCTTAAGGATATCAAAAATTGACTTAGCACCGACTTCTCCGAGCGATAGAATACCCATTCTGGTGATGAACATGTGCATTTCTTTTTCGATTCTAGTCGCTGAACGTTGGACTTCAAGCAGCGGAAAGGCCAATGCTCCCAATGCAGAAATAATTGGGAATAATATAATCATCAATATTCCAGCTGAGCCTTGGAATAATGCACCTTCACCGAGCCCTCCCGTGAAGAATACAACGAGGATAGCGGCAATCAACCCAGTTACTGCTGCTCCACCAACAAATAAGAACAAGAAGCGCTGAATCGGCATTTCAAGGCGTTTTATCGCTACTTGCCAGATTGGCATTCTCTCCATTTTCACATCTCCTAACCGTGATTGACCCCTGTCCAAGTGTCAATTGCTCGGTCGAAGGCTTCGAATCCATTATTGTAGTAAATGCCGAGTAAATCAAACACATCATCGTAATGGGTTAAGTCACGGTCGGCCATTTTGTCTAAGGCTGCCGCTCTGCGCAACATTTCATCGTAAATGTCACGTTTATTGGCGAAACCGGCCATTGCAGCAATTTTATTTTCAAGCAAATGACTTTGAAACATACCGCGGAAGTAGTGCTTATCTTTGACTGGATCCCACTCAAACATGCCACGAGTAAGGACGCCATCGCTGTGTTTGTTGTAGCCAATTACCTCATCAATTCCAGTAACTCTTCGGGCGATTCCACCACCTGGGGCCTCAACCACCTCTTGGAATATAGCAAAATTTAGATTGTCAAAGAACCGGATGGGAACATTGATTGGATCCCCTGTAAATCTTTGAATCATCTTGACAATTGATGAGGCGTGGAAGGTTGCAATAACTGGGTGTCCAGTCTGCATTGCTTGGAACGCAGTAGCACCCTCAACGCCGCGAATCTCACCAATGATGATGTATCTTGGACGGCTTCGAAGTGCGGCTTTGAGCAAATCGAACATTTCGACCCTCGATTCCTCATTTTTTGAATCACGAGTGACCAAGCGCTGCCAAATCTT
>CESP01143697.1_pt1 | contig 10366 bp, 7 predicted proteins | sample 531211 | NCBI WGS metagenome assembly CESP01 (sample SAMEA2622074, study PRJEB7988) | marine metagenome | biome: marine biome (ENVO:00000447); feature: surface water layer (ENVO:00002042); material: "saline water (ENVO:00002010), including plankton (ENVO:xxxxxxxx)" | depth 5 m | reverse complement strand
CATTACTTACCAACTTCTTTTTGTGCTTTCTTATGTGCAGCAGAAAAAGTATCTCCCTTCATCATCAAGGTTCGCATCATCCTCATATGTTTTAGCGAATGATGTTTCTTATGTTTTTTAAGAGTATCCTCTTGTCGTTTTGTAAGTTTGCTCATATCACTTCTTCTTTTTTTTTCCGTTCATTGGTTTCTTTTTCTTTCCGTAATATCCTGGCATTGTTGCTCCTTTCCTTTTAGTTAAGTTTATCTTTTATAACTTTCAATATCTTCATCTGTCGGTAACGATTCCATTGTAGCTAATGTTTTTACAGATCCATCTTCATTATATTCAGTTACAAACAAAGCTTTTAATTTATCAAGGGTATCGCAATCGCTAATAGCTTTTACTATTTTATCAGCTTCAGTCCTAACAGATGCCCTATATGTAGTAACTGCACTTGGTATAGATTTACTCGAATCTTCAGCTTTCCTAACTACCATCCAATCTGTAGTTGATAATAACGATGAAGCTTGTTTTTGTATTTGTTCTGTGTAAATTGTTTTTAATCCTTTACTTGCTACATCTCCTACATCTTTGCCCTCTGGAATAACACCATCTGTTTTGTTTTGTGAAGTATATAAAGTGTCTGCTATCGCCTTGTCTTTTTTATTTATGGTTTCTGTAACTGTACCAGCGGAGTCATCGACTTTGTAAGATGGTGTTGTTGGCGTTTCAAAACGAGTATCTGGTGGTGATCCAGATATAAACTCATATACACCAATATCTTTTAACTGTGTTTTTGTCCAATGTCTAAACACATCCTTAGGGTGAACAACCTCTCCAACAGTAATAGATTTATTACCAGGGGTTATTTGAACTAATTCACTATCTTTAACTATCGCCCACATAATACCTACCTTCTACCTTTTATAACATATATTCATAATTTTACCTAGCAGTAACTGGACTCTCACCATCGAAGAAGGGCAACTCAGCAAATGCACAAAAAATATATGTACCACCACTTTGATTTGTAGTAGTATCTGTTCCTCTTAATTTAAACCCTGAACTCAAAAAATCTTGTTGGTTTGCAGTTGATACATCTTCAACATTCGTATAGTTTGGTGCTAATCTATTTTGCATCACATTATGTGGGCTTCTTTTTGAATCAAATATTGCCCAATAATTTGTAGTATTTATTTGTTTGTACATAACAAAAGCTGGTCGGAAGCCAGTATAGACAAACACACCATCACTTGACCCGTTTCCCGTGAAGCTAGAAAATTTTGAATAGCTTTCAACTTCATGCCAACAATAGGCAACATAAGTTCCACCTGAACGATTAACTGCTGTATCTGTTGCTATTGAAAATACAGAACTTGTTGGTGCTGTGTTATTCCAATAATAAGTTCCTGCACCACTATATTCTGCATTAGTATTAGATAAATTAAGAGAATAAGTTGCTTGGCTAGTTAATCCCTTATGGGATACAATCCACCCATTACTATTACCTAACTCTTTTATAATCATCCAATCAATTTTTTTTGATAATCCATGTCTAATTGTTCCAGCACTACCCGTTCCAGTATATTTTACAATGCTAAAGCCACTAGTGGTATTTGCTTGATAAACAGAATCTATCGTGCCTATTCCAGTTGAACTAGCATCGTTTGTAGTGGTGCTTCCTCCATTAGCTTTCCAACTCCACCCAACAAAACTTTCATTATTGGTATTAACTTGATCCAAACTTCCTAAAGTAAATCCATCACTTGTAAAAGAAGTTAATCCTTCTGACTCTGTTGTTTCTGCTGCGTTAGTGTCAGATTCTATTTGTTTTGTTGCACCTCTACTAGAGTCATATAACGAATGACTATCTGCTGCATCTCTATTTTTTATCCATACTAAATCTGGTTGAAACTCTAATCCTGTTATTGTCTTACCACCAGATCCTATCGCAGTTCCGTTTCCTTCATAAAGGGTTGTTGTAAAATGTTTATTTGGTTGTTTAATTGTTGGTGTTCCCATTAAAATAAATCCTTTACATTTTCAAAATATGTATATCCAGTTGGTGTTGTACCACTAACATCGGTTGACCTTTGTAGGTAAATATATTGACTTGTTTGTTTACTACCTACTGAAAATACAACATTATCTCTTGGCATCTGTAATTCGTCAAAGGTTACTGTTGGATTATCTCCTGTTGCTGGATTACCATCTAGACCAGCATCATTTGCAACAAATTTCATTGATGTATCAGATGCATCATATATTCCTAAAAACACTTTTCCTGAATCCATATCAACTGCTACCCAAAATTCATCACTTGTAGTAACAGGTAAACTTGGATCTATAGTTGAGCCATTTACAGCATCATTTATTTTTAAATCTGAACTCGTAGTTTGCATTCTTACTAAATCTAAATCTTCATTACTTGATACGGCATCGCCAAAATCGCTATCATTTGCAGTTGATATTCCTATTTGCCATCCTGAGCTAGTACTAACTTGTGCAACTTTATATGCAATAGCCCACTTGCCAGTTGATGGTATGTTAGCAGTTAAACTAATTATTGTTCTTCTTGATCCTGGACCAACATAATCTAAATTACCATTACTTGGTGAACCACCACTTCTTTGATTGTTTAAAGGGTTAAATGTAATTTGATTATTAGTTGGAGTATCTGCTTTCTGGTCATTTGTTTCCATCCCATTTGCTGTAAAATCATTGCCATTTCCTGATTCATCGTCTCCAAGGTCAGATGCATCTCTACCATCAATTTTAAATCCATTGGTTCCATAACTGCCAGTGTATTCTTTGGGTATCCAGATTCCTTCACTTGTCGTTTCACCGAAATAGCTAGGGTCATAAGCATAACCGTCTAATAGATGTATTTCTGCCATATAACCATCGAAGTATCCAGATGGACTACTAAATTCAAATCTACCTATAGAATGTTTATCAGTATTATTAATTCTAAATTCTTGATTTAGACTTGGATAAGTTTCATTAGTAAAAGTTGTTTCTCTAATACCATTAAGATACATTTTAACTCTTTCAGAGCTTATTGCATTGGTTGTATCCACAGTTAAGACGAAATGATAAAAAGCACTTGGGTCTCGCAAGGCTCTGGTTGGTTCTAAAACAGTATGTGCCGAGCCGCTAACTCTTGCATCCAAATATATTCTGTAATCACCAGAACTGCCTTGATTGAAAATTAAATTATCTCTAGTTGTATCACTATTTCTTACTGACAAAAACATTCTTTGTGTAGTAGCCATATCACCTAGTTTAAACCAAAAACTGTATGTAAATGTTCTTCTATTTCCAGCACTACTAGGAGTTCTATGCATATATGCACTATCATTATCATTAAACCTAATTGATTGGTCTATTGCATAACGACTTTCTGCTTTACCATGCCATAATTCACTTGCAAACATCTAACTAAACGCCAGTTGAGGTGATCCAATTAATATACTATTATCTGCTTTGACTACATAGGGAACAACATCATAAGCACTATTTGTACTACTTAAAGCTAAACCCGCACCGCCTATGGTTTCATAGTCTGTTCCTAAACTTACAGTTCCTGCACTTCCGCTTGATGGTTGTATAAATATAATTACACCCGTTTGACCTACATTGCTTGCTTCAGTTGTAGGATTGGTCAAAGTATTTGCACCACTTCCTAGAGTAAGAATAAAGTTTTGATTAGCATCAAAGTCTAAAGTTTTACTTGATGAAATAGTAGCAGTTTCAGTTTTGGGAACTTGAGCAGTAGTATATGTGCCTGTTAATTGTGAAACATTAATTGTTTTGTTGGTAAGAGTTTGCGTAGCAGTTGCACCTACAATTTCTTGATTGCCGCCTGGTGGCAAAGTCAATTCGTTAGTTACTCCAGCACTATGAGGTTGTGCTTTAACTATTTGTCCATGTGAATTCGATTCGCAGTTAAATTGTATTGCACCAGAATTTGTATTACCTTTAACTGTTACATGACCAGTTCCATTTGGTGCTAATTCAAGATCTCGATTACTTGTGGTTACAATATCAAATGTAACTAAATCTAAATTAGCACCTAATTGTGGAGATGAATCATCCGCAAGTGTAGCTATACCAGTTCCTGTCGCTCCTGTCGGTATGCCTAATGTTAAATTTAATTGATCACCGCTCACACTTGCAGATCCTGTAGCACTTGATCCTGCAGACAACGTATTGGTTGTTAAAGCAACTGTACTTATTCCCTTACTTAATAAGGTTAGATCTGTTCCATCCGTATTGTAGCCAATAACTTTGTTAGCATTATCTGAAGAAGTATCGTTGTAAGGAACAGTTAAACTTGGTGCGGTTGATCCTGTTACGAATTCTGGTAGCTGCAAGGTACGATCTATTTTTTCTTCAAATTGCTGTAAAATCATCACAGTATTATCGAAATCTGTTTCTAATGATGCAGCGGTAAATGACGCTCCTGTCGAGTAAGCGGATTCTCGAGATAAAGGTTTGTTGGCGAGGATGGTAAGTTTCTGTCCTGACGTAGGAGCTGATGCATAGTTAACAGTTCCCGTTCCATTGGTGGCGATTGTTACAGTATAATGAGTTGATAAGGATTGAGTCGTTTCGCCAAGTATAACTTTTAGTTCGGTATCAGCATTGATCTGAAACGAAAACGCAAAAGATGTTTGGCTGCCGTTCGTGGTGTATTGAATCCGCCTGTTAGTATCGTTAATATCAAATGTTGCCATAAACCTTACCTCTACCTTTTATACAATATATATCGATTATTTTCAAACATTAGTTTTTCAAGTTGTCTATTTTGATTTGTAATTCAGGATATTTTTTTAACAATAATTCTGTACCGCTTTTTCTTGCATTTGAAAGTATAGAGTTTAAATCGCTAAACTGATCGCTCTTTCTTTGAAGTAAAAAATCTGGATCAGCAATTTCTTTTTGGATTAAATTCAGTAAATTTTTTGTAACTTTGTAACCTCTATCATCGCTACCTAAATGTCGTTTTTTATCAATATAATTACTTTGATTTATAAAAGTTACAAAGTCGTTATATTGAGCATCGCTAAGTTTTACTCTTTCTATTGTTCTAGGATGACTTTTAAAAGTTCCTTCTATATCAGATAAATCTCTTAAAAATTCGTTTACATCATTAAAATCTGGATTTGTAACTTTTACAGGAGAAACTACTTCGTAATTTAATCCGTTGCTTTGTTGTTTTGTTTCTCCCCAAAAGTTTAAAGCTGGCAACAAATCATCTGAGAAAAGTGGGTTTCTTGATTTTGCTCTATTAAGCCCAACATAAAATCCCTCAACAAAAGAAGGGAATGGAACATACTCAAGAGTAGCTAATTGATCTTCGTTTAACATGGTATTAGAAGCATTTGGATTTTGTAATCTTTCAAGAGTTGCTCTAAAACTTGTTTGACCTACTAATTGAAAATCAGAAAAAAAACTTAAAGGAGTATTGACCATTGTATCAAAACCAATACCACCAAACTGCCCTATAGCATTTGTTCCAACAGATGTTAATTGCTCTCCAAAATATTTAGCAAATCTTTGGTAAGTATCTGCTTGACTTGAGTGTGGATTACCAGCAGCCATCATAAGTTCAGAAGTACCCTGAAGCATTGGCATGTTTGTGGCATATTCAGCAGAAGCCAAACTTCCCGCTTTAAATAAATTCTCTAACTCAAATAAATCTGCATCTGAATTTTGAGCGTAATAAGCATAATCAGCGGCCATTGATAAAATAGCGGACATTGGATCAAACCTTGAAAATGTATATCCTTTATATGTTCCATCGGTTTGTTTAAAATTAATTGAATATTGTGAAATACCAGCACCTTCTAAAAACTTTCTTGCCTTTTTGTCTTTAGGTCCTGATCCCATAATTACTATATCATCACCGAAATACCCAGAAGCAAGTAATGTCATCATAGCAAATGTGCCATTGCCAATCATTAACTTAGATACTGCCTTATCAAATTCTTTACCTCGCATGGGCGTAGTTCCAAAAGGATCTAACGCTCTAAGATTAGGATCAGCGTTCATAATAGTTCTGTATATAGGCGACCAATTTAAAGTTCTATCAAATGCTTCTTTGATAATATTGGTTGGTGTTTTACTAAAAGGCACAATAATTTTAAAACCTGGTATGTTTGACAATCCTACAAAGCTCGACCAGATTCCTTCGGGATTGCCTTGAAATGTTCTTACAAGTGCTTCTTGACTCATTAAATCTTTTGTTGACTCTGATGGTTCTAAAATACCTTTTGTAAATTTATCCTCGGCTAGTTGTCTAGCTTGGTCTTTTGTGATTTCTCCTGACCTTCTTGCATTTTGATATGTAATCATGGCATCTCTATATGCTTCTCTATACATTACAGCTCGTTCAGATATTACTTTAAAAAACTCATCCTCTGAACCGAGAAAACGTCCTGGCAATCTCCCTAATATTCCAAGCATATCAACTAACGGAGCAAAAGCATCTTTATACCCTTTCATATTTCCTATACTGTCTAAAACTTGTGCTACATTATTGGTGCTTCCGATTGCTCTAGGATTTTTCAAATCAATCTTGGTCATAAAATCCCCAGCTTCTCCCGTTACTAATGAAGATCCAAAACCTTTAAAAGCATCTTTTAGAGCATACATCATACCAAACGCTTCTGCGGATGCTTCTCCACTAGGTATTGGTCTAAATTTTGTTTGTCCGTTAACTTCAATTTTTGCAAAATTTTTATCTGTAAAAGATCCTGACAAAACTCTATCGTTCACATCTCCTAGTCTACCACCCAAAGTTCTTACATTTCCTATAACTGATGCTAACCCTGTTTCTGCTGTTTGTAAGATTTGAAATCCCGCATTACCCGCAACATTAACAATATGAGTAACAGGACTTGATAAGATAGCATTTATGTATAATTCCATTACTGCATCGTAAGTTTTTAACGCCTTATGTTCTCTTGCAAATTCAGCTCTTCCCGCTGGTGAAAGCGATAAATATGCTTCAGTAGAATAATCAATAAGTTCTTCATCTAAGTTTTCCATAAAATCATTAAGCTCATCTCTATACTGTTTAAGATTTATATTTTTTAGTTTTTGGACGGAAGATACTGCTCCAAGCGAGCGACCAACTTCTGACACCGATCCTGATACTTGACCCATCAAATTAGTCTGTATAGCTAGTAAACTTTGAAATTCTTTAAACTCGCTTTTTTTAAGAGCCATGTTTGTTTTAGGTATATCACGAATTTTTCTGGCTTTTTGCTCAAGCTCTTGTCCTAGTTGTAAAGTCAGTATTAAACCACTCATCATATCTTCCACAGGCAATATAGTGCCGACCTTCCTACTCATAATTTTATATGCTACATCTGTGAATCCTGTTTTATCTGCTGTTTCGGTCATTACTGTTTTAACCATATCTTCTATGGGTTGGCGTGGTCGTTTTAAAAAGTCAAAGAGTTCTTTGTTTTTCACTTTAATTTTTTGCATTAGATCAGTAACATTTACTGTGGTTTGATTAAGACCAAGTACTTTAGCAGCAACCTTACTAAAATCTAATCCTTTGCCTTTGTATCCAACATCAACAAGTGTTTTATTTAAAGCTTTAACAGCATCTTCGCTAACACTTTTAACAATTATTTCTCCCCTTGCTCCTGGTGTTAGACTGTCTTGCGGAGCAGAAAATTTTCTTACTTCCTTTTGTGTTTCTTCTGCTTTGCTTGCTTGTTTCGCTAAATAATTAAATATATTTTTGATTCCCATTACTCGTTCTCCTGACCAACAACAAGCGGTGTTGCACTAAACATCGCCATTCCTTTTTTAGGAGCTAGTTTAGGATCTATTACATCTACTGGAATAGACCCTCCAGGTTTCCCAATATTAAGGCTAAAATCTTTACGCCCATTTGGAAACATATCATTTAGACTAAGTTTAGATGGGTCAATTCTAATTGGAACTGCGGTATCTCCGTAGCCAGTATCTGGGGTATCTTGGGTGGTAAAGTAGACATCAGGTTCTCCAGCACTTCTAAGTTCACCAGACTCTCTGATTGATTCGGCTGCTCGTTTGTTGGTGTGGTGGTAAACAGTAACTGTTCCGTCTGAGTTTAAGGGGAGTCCAGTATTTTCATCAATTACTCTTTTTTTTGCAGCTTCTCCGACTTCCTCTGATGTTTTTCTAATGTTTCTGGCAACTGCGGGAGCTTTCTTGGCTGCTTCTCTACCCGATCCACCTAAACCTAAAAACTCTCCAGCTATAAAACCAGCTTTAAAATCTTTTTTCTTTTGATCTGATATATTTAAATCATCAATAAAGTTATCGAAAAGACCTTTATAAAACTGTGATCCATAATTTTCTTTTGATAATGTTTCAAAGGTATTTGCAAATGTTTCAAGTTTTTTACCATCTTCTGCACCTACAGATTTACCAATACTTACAAACAAACTGGCAAGATCTGTAGGTAGTCCTAATGTTGCTCCAATAGCTCCAGGCACTAAACTTGCGGTTGTTCCCGCCACTCGTTCTAAACCCTCTCCGATATTTTCTAATAATGTAGGTTCAACATAAGGTCTAATATCAACTAAACCTTGTTCGTCTTGATAATACTCAAGATCAACCCCTGACGATCTCATTCTTCTGCTATTTTCTATATAATCAAAAATATCCTTAGTCATCATTTACCTTCCAAATATTTAATTGTCTTTGATAGTAACTCGTCATATAAATTATCCAGATCTACTCCACCTTGTGTACCATAAAACTTTTCTTTAAATCGATCTTTGTTATTTCTTCTGTAACTAAGCATTTCTCTCAGTTGTTCTATTTCATCTAACTCCTTTATGTTTTCTAAAAATTGTTGATTTAATTTGGCTGATCGCCTGTTGGTAAAGTTATTAAATTTTTCTTTAAAGATGTCATAATTAGTTTTAAGAGTTTGCTGTGTATTGTCCGCAACAATTTTATTAAGTTCTTTTTCCACTTTATCTATTTCAGTTTGTATATAAGTGGCAGCATCAAAACTCTGTCCAAGTTCTGTTTTTCTTTGCAACTCCGCTAATGCTTTTTTTCTCATTGTATCGTATAATCGATTTTGTTTATAATTTGGATGATCAACGTCAATGTTTTCTTGTTCGATAATACCAAATAATTGATCTGTATTTGAAAGCTCGAATTCTATATTACTTTTTTCATAATTATTTAAATCTTTCTCAAGACCTTCTATGTCTTCTGTGCTTAGTAAAAACCTATTATCATCAATGGTTTTAATAGTTAACGATCCATTCTTTAGTTGTCTTTTAAGTCTTCTTACAGTTTGTGCATCACTTTTTCTTCTTACACCCATAAACCTTTCTCTGTTTTGTTTAATGTCGATAAGTCTTGTGTCGCTAGAATCTAACGATTGTGCTACTTTAAGATTATCATCGTAAAGTTTAGGATCGTTTTTATCTATGGCAATCTTCATATTCGCAATTGCATTATTCATTGCTGTTTCGTTTTCGATTTTATCTATATCGTTTTCATCTTCTTCAAGTTGCAATTCATCTCGTCTTGCTGATCGTAGGTTAGAAACTAATTTAATTTTATCCTCGGCTGTAAACATTTTTAGTAAGGCATCAATTCTAGCATTGCCTGTTGTTTTATTTTTAATGATACTTTTAGAGTATTCTCTTGCTAACCCCGCTTGTAGGGTATAACTAATAATTTTACTTTCATAATGATTCATAAAATCTTTGTTAACTGTTTCAGTTAGTTTGGTAATTTGTGGAGCAGAATATTCTCCTCTAGTTATGGCTTCTGTCTGCGATTCAATAATAGTATTTGTTCTAAGTGCTGCAAGATCACTTTCAATCTGACTTTGTGTTTTGGCGGGATCAAGTAGAATGTTATCTATCTTAGTAGGTATGTTTGATTGAATATTACTAAGTATTACAGCAGCAAGACCTTGTTGTTTTTTTGTTTCTGCATCGATAAAGTCGCTCATATAACTTTTAAAATAACCGCCTGTTGTTTGCGATAATGTGCCTTTTAGTTTAATATGATCTGTTGGACTTACATTTTTTAAAATATCAGCGTAACCGAGTGATATAGAATCTAAACCATCAGCCACCTCTTGCGGATCTAAATCTTGTGTTTTTGCCACACTTATAAATTGTGCATAATCTCTTGTCGCTTGTAGTTCTATTTCTGCCATTACACTTTGAAATGCTGTGCTTCTAGCAGCTCTACCTCTTGTTCCATACCCAAGTCTTTTTGTAGGATCTTCTCCTGTCTGCGATGCTTTTTCTAACTCCTCCATAGTGATTGGATTTGTCGCACCATACATCTCTCCTTCTTCTACAACCTTCTCAGCCATTTGATCGTAAAAAAAACCTGA
>CESP01075233.1_pt1 | contig 10377 bp, 8 predicted proteins | sample 531211 | NCBI WGS metagenome assembly CESP01 (sample SAMEA2622074, study PRJEB7988) | marine metagenome | biome: marine biome (ENVO:00000447); feature: surface water layer (ENVO:00002042); material: "saline water (ENVO:00002010), including plankton (ENVO:xxxxxxxx)" | depth 5 m | reverse complement strand
CAAAATCCAATAGTAGGAGAAAATTTATACTCATATTTTCCTAACATTTCTTTTGGTGGGGGTTCAAAAGTTAAAATAGATAAACAGGGTAATGTTTGGACTAGCTCAACTACTCAAGGTATACATGTGCTTCTTGAAAATACCACATATTGGCCCACAATAAATGGGCTAAGGCAAAATAATAGTCCTTTATTATCTGATGAGGTCTATGACATTGATTTCGATGAAGAACGAAAATTGGCTTACATAGCCACAAGTAAGGGAATAAGTGTTTTAAGAATTCCTTTTGGCAAAAGTTATGACGGTTATGATATAGTAAAAATTTTTCCAAGTCCTTTTAAACCTGATATACACGAATTTTTGATAGTTGATGGCCTGCCGTTTAATTCTTCAATGAAAATTCTAACCTTTGATGGAATGGTAATTAGAGACGTAAAAAGTAGTGGTTTATCCGTTGATGGAGATCAATTAAAATGGGATGGTAAAAACAATAGTGGGAAATATGTAGCAAGTGGGGTTTACTTGCTTTCGATTATTGGATCAAGTGGTGAAAATACATTTGAAAAGATTACAGTAATTAATAGTAGATAATTTACTTATTGCAAAATTTTTTGGTTTTAACCCTCCATTTCTTGGCTGTATTCACCTTTTGATGCTAAGCTATTTAAACTAGCTCTTTTGTAAAATGCCTTTTGCGCAAGATCTATTTTTTTATCATCTCCGCCCCAGCCTTTCAAAGCAGGTGCTTGCAGTGCACGTCCGTAAGAGTAAGTTAGGTTCCATGGGCAACTATCTCCGAACAATTTATTCATTTCATTTAGATGTGCAGTTGCTAGTTCGTCACTTTGCCCTCCTGATAGAAATGCTATTCCAGGCACTGAGACAGGTACAGTTCTTTTGAATACTTCGACAGTAAGTTGAGCAACTTTTTCTACACTAGCTTGTTCATCACACTCATACCCAGATAGAACCATATTTGGTTTTAAAACAATTCCTTCAAGTAACACATTTTGTAATCGAAGCTCATCAAATACCACGGCTAATACTTTCTCTGATGTGATAAAACTGTCATGAATTGTGTGATGTCCGTCCATTAAAATTTCTGGTTCCACAATCGGAACGATATTGTTAGTTTGACATAATGACGCATACCTTGCAAGAGCATGAGCATTTGATTTAATACATTGATCTGATGGTAAACTTTCATTTATAGAAATTACAGCTCGCCACTTAGCAAATTTGGCTCCCAATTCATAATATTCTTTCAATCTATCACTTAGACCATCTAAACCTTCAGTAATTTTTTCATCCTTGGACCCTGATAAATTTTTTGCACCAGCGTCTACTTTTATTCCTGGTATTACTCCAAGGTCAGATAAGTATTTTGGAAAGGGCACATTGTCTTTGATGGTAGATTGACGTATTGTTTCATCAAATAATATCACACCACTAATAAATTTTTCCATACCATCAGTAGTAAACAATAAATCTCGGTATATATTTCTGTTTTTTTCTGTACTCTCAAGGTTTATTGAATCAAACCTTTTTTTACATGTTGGTGCACTTTCATCTGCAGCTAATATTCCTTTACCTTTTGCAACCATAGCCTTAGCTACGTCATTTAAAGAATCTAATTTTACGCTCATTGCATACCTTTCTGAATTATAATCTGAACAAATTTAAGATAGTACTTTATCAGTAATTTTATAATAATATATTAAGTTTTGAATACTTAAAAATGTATAATAAGTGTTAAATATTAATATTAAGATGCGCATTTTAATCAATTTTTAATGTTAAGTAAAAAAACTTTTTATGGTTTCTTAGAATTATTACATATATTTGGACAAGATTAGTGAAAAAAAATTACATTTATAAGAACATAAATTGGATTTTACTTTAGAAATATGAAAAAAATTACAAACACCATTAAAAATATTTCTCAAAGTACTAGGTATTGTGAGATTCATATATTTAGTTTGAATGTAATTATTATTAACTAGCTAGCTGCCAAAAAGATAAGATTATTTGCAGCTGGGCTAAAATATCCTTCCCCAAGTATGCATTTAACTTTATCAAATGAACGGAAATTTTTCTAGATGAAATGTTATGAGATCAGATTTAATTAAAAAAGGCTTTGATAAGGCTCCACACAGAAGTTTACTTCGTGCTACAGGTCAAATTAAAGATGATAAAGATTTTAAAAAGCCTTTTATAGGTATTGCGAACTCTTACATTGATTTAATACCAGGTCATGTTCATCTTCAAAAATTTGGTGCGACTGCAAAAGATGCTGTAAGGCTAGCAGGAGGTGTTCCATTTGAGTTCAATACTATTGGCGTCGATGATGGTATAGCCATGGGGCACATTGGAATGAGATACTCATTAGCTAGTCGAGAACTTATAGCGGATAGTGTAGAAACTGTTGCGGAATCCCATCGTCTAGATGGTCTTATTTGTATTTCAAATTGTGATAAAATCGTTCCTGGGATGCTTATGGCGGCCATGCGAATTAACATACCAACAATTTTCGTTTCTGGTGGTCCTATGAAAGCAGGAGTAGATGAAACAGGTCAAAAAATAGATCTTGTATCTGTTTTTGAAGGGGTTGGTAAGTATAATGCTGGAAAAATAAATGATGAAGAGCTGAAAGATTTAGAGGAAAATGGTTGTCCAACATGCGGTTCTTGTTCTGGTATGTTCACAGCTAACTCAATGAATTGCCTTATGGAGGTGCTGGGTTTAGCACTTCCCGGCAATGGAACAATTTTGGCTACTGACCCTTCCAGACTTAAATTAGTTCAAAAAGCTGGCAAAATAATTATGGATCTAGTGAAGGAAGATATTAAACCTAGAGATATTGTTAACAATGATACTATTTCAAATGCTTTTGCCTTAGATATGGCAATGGGGGGTAGTACGAATACTGTGCTTCATACTTTAGCTGCATCCATTGAAGGTGATTTAACTTTTGATATGTCAATGATTAATGAAATAAGTTCCAAAACTCCATATTTATGTAAAGTAAGTCCTGCAACTCCAAATGTCCATATGGAGGATGTTTTGAATGCAGGCGGTATTTCTGCTATTTTGAAAGAATTATCAAAGAAGGATGATGTTTTAAATTTAAACAGACCTACAGTAACAGGAAAAACTTTGGGCGAAACTATCGAATCTGCAAAAAATCTAAATGAAAATATTATTCGGACTGTTGAAAATCCATTTTCAGATGAAGGTGGATTAGCAGTGTTGTATGGTAATATAGCTCCAAAAGGCTCTATTGTAAAAACTGGTGCAGTGGCTGAAAGTATGCTGCATCACAAAGGTCCAGCAAGAATTTATGAGTCTCAAGATGATGCGATAAAAGCTATACATGATGGAAAGGTTCAACCTGGGGATGTTGTTGTTATTCGCTATGAAGGTCCAAAAGGAGGTCCTGGAATGCCTGAAATGTTAGCACCAACTAGTGCGATCATGGGCATGGGGCTAGGTTCTAAAGTGGCTTTAATAACTGATGGGCGTTTTTCTGGTGGTACAAGGGGCGCATGTATTGGGCATATTTCGCCCGAAGCAGCATCTGGCGGGCCTATAGCTATTATTGAAGAAAAGGATGAAATTGAAATTGATATAGGGAACCGAAAGATCAATCTGAACATTGATCAAAAAACTTTTGATTTTCGCATGAGTAGTATAGAAAAATTTGAACTAAAAATTAATAAAGGGTATTTGGGTAGGTATGCTAGGTTAGTCACCTCTGCAAATACAGGAGCAGTTTTAAAATAAATAAATAGAGTTTGTTATGAAAAAAAATAAATTAACTGGTGCTGAAATAATTTGGGAATGTCTAATGAGAGAAGGGGTAGATGTTGTATTTGGTTACCCTGGAGGAGCGATACTGCCCACTTATGATGCTTTAAGCAAGTATAAAGATAATATTCATCATGTGCTAACCCGGCATGAGCAAGGTGCTACGCACATGGCAGATGGCTATGCTCGCACTTCTGGTAAAGTTGGTGTTGCGATGGCCACATCAGGTCCAGGGGCAGCTAATATGGTTACTGGACTAGCTACTGCAATGATGGACTCTGTTCCAATTGTTTGTATAACAGGGCAAGTTCCTAGGCCTGCAATCGGTAGTGATGCATTTCAAGAGATGGATATATCTGGAGCTGTAATACCCGTAACGAAACATAGCTATTTAGTAATGGATATAAAAAACCTTGCACAAACTATAAAGGAAGCTTTTGCTATCGCAAGATCTGGAAGGCCAGGTCCAGTACTTATTGATATTCCCAAAGATGTACAAGCAGAGGAATATGATTTTATGTACCCAAAGGAGCCTGTAAAACTACCAGGGGAGAACCCGCTTAATAAAGCAATAGACAAAAAAAGTTTAGATGATGCAGCAGATCTTATCGCTAATGCAAAAAGGCCTTTTATTTTAGCTGGCCATGGTATTCTATTATCTGGAGCCTCGAAAGAAGTAATTAGGCTATCTGAAAAAGCCAATATACCACTAAGTTGGACATTGTTAGGTTCCGGCGCGGTTCCTGCAAGTCATGACTTAAATATGGGTATGATGGGTATGCATGGCGAATTTGCAGCAAATAATGCTATTCAAAAAGCTGACTTATTGATTGCTTGTGGAATGAGATTTGATGATAGGGTAACGGGAAATACGAAGACATATTCTCTAGATTCAAAAAAAATCCATATCGAAATTGACCCATCTGAAATAAATAAAAATGTTCCGGTGGATGTTGCTCTGGTTGGAGACTTGAAATTAGTCCTAAAAAAACTAATTCCAATTATAAATGATCAACAGAATACCGAATGGATTAATGAAATTGAAAAATGGAAAAAAGAGTCAAAATCACGAGATATTATAAATGCAGATACTCAGATGTTATATGGAGCTCAAGTTATTAGTGACATATGGAAAGAAACGAATGGAGACGCTATAGTAGTCTCTGATGTTGGTCAACATCAAATGTTAGAGGCTCAATACTACAAACATGATGAGCCAAACACCCTTCTAACTTCTGGCGGGCTTGGGACAATGGGTTTTAGTCTGCCCGCTGCAATTGGAGCAAGTTTTTATAATAGAAATAAGGACATTTGGGTTATTGTTGGAGATGGAAGTATCCAGATGACAATTACGGAATTAGCGACTGCGGTTCAGGAAAATGCAAATATTAAAATTGCTATAATAAATAATGGATATTTAGGAATGGTTAGACAATGGCAACAGCTCTTTTATGATTCAAGATATAGTGAGACTCCGATTAGTAGCCCAGATTACGTTAAGCTATCTGAGGCCTATGGTTTAAAAGGTATGCGGGTGATTTCTAGACCTGAGATTCCTGGTGCAATTGAAGAGGCACAAAATGTAAACGGTCCGGTTTTAGTAGAATTTGTCGTCGAACAGCATGATATGGTATATCCAATGGTCCCTGCGGGAGCAGATCTCGATGCTATGATTAGTCGTCCGGTTCATGAACAGTTCAAAGATGCAGAAATGTAAGAAGCTCACATAATGAAACAAACACTGATATTATTTATGCAGGATGAGCCAGGGGTTCTCAATAGAATTTCTAGTTTAGTGAGAAGGAGGAATTTCAATATTGATAGTATTGTTGCTGGCAGAACTGAAATAAATGGAATTACGAGAATGACTTTGGTAGTTAATGAGCCTAACGAAGCAAAGCGGGTTAATATCTACAATAACCTTAAAAGATTAGTTGATGTCTATGATGTAGTCGATGCTACCAAAGAAAATTGTCATGTCAGGGAGCATGCTCTAGTGAAGATTTCACTTAAGCCTGATGAGATTCATGAAATTGATAAATTAGTTTTAGAGGGAAATTGTAAGATATTAGATCAAGATCCAAATTGTATGATACTCGAAATATCTGGTGATGAGTCCACTGTTGAGAAAAATATAAACATTTTGAGTAAATTTGAAGTGTTAGAGCTTTTGCGCTCAGGTAAGATGGCTATGATATCAGGAGATCAAGAGAGAAATAAACCCGTTCTTACAAGATCAGAGCCATAAAAGTTTAATTTAAAATTACATGAGAGATTTAAAATGAAGGAACTGAATATTAATGGTTACAAAGAGCAAATCATCGAGCGCTCTGACTACCCGATTGAAAAATGTAAAGAAATATTAAACAATAAGATTACAGCTATCCTTGGTTATGGTCCACAAGGAAAAGGGCAGAGTCTGAACATGCGAGATCAGGGTTTTAATGTGATTGTTGGCTTAAGAAGAGGATCAAGTTGGGATAGTGCAATCAAAGATGGTTGGATAGAGGGTGAAAATCTTTTTGAAATTAAAGAAGCGACCAAAAAAGGAGACATAATCCAGTTTTTGTTATCCGATGCAGGTCAAATCCAAGCTTGGCCAGAAGTCAAAGAAAATTTGAGCGAAGGCAATACACTTTATTTTTCTCATGGGTTTGGTGTTGTTTTTTATTCTGATACTAATATCATACCTCCTAGCAATATAAATGTTATTTTAGTTGCTCCGAAGGGAAGTGGGTTAACTGTGCGCAACCATTTTTTGGAGGGCAGAGGAATAAACTCATCATATGCTGTATTTCAAGACTTTAACGGCGCCGCAAAAGACATTGCAATTGCCACTGCTTTTGCAATAGGCTCTGGACATCTTTTTGAAACAACCTTCGAAAAAGAAGTACATAGCGATCTTACCGGCGAAAGATGTGTTTTAATGGGTCTGATTCAAGGGGCTTTCCTTGCTCAATACGAAGTTTTACGTGAAAAAGGTCACTCTCCATCTGAGGCATATAATGAAACAATAGAAGAGGCACTTGAGAGTTTGTATCCCCTAGTCTCTGAAAAGGGAATGGACTGGATGTATAGTAATTGCTCTACTACAGCTCAAAGAGGAGCTCTTGACTGGGCGCCAAAATTTAAAAAAGTTTTAAAACCGGTAATTAATGATTGCTATGAAAAAGTAGTGAGTGGTGAGGAAGCTAGAATTTCAATATCATCAAATTCTAGGGATGATTACAGGTCCCAATTAGATAAAGAATTAGATGAGATAAATAATCAAGAGATGTGGCTAGCTGGCAAACAACTAAGGCCTTTGAGACCTGAAAACTCAAATAAATAAATTCTTATTTTATTTACAATTACTATAAAAAATCTTAATTAATTAAGTAAAAACTCCTTTTTTATTTAATAGTTTTAACAAGTTATTGCTTTTAAATAAATCGATTTATACATTTAAATATTGATATTATAAAATATTTAGTATAATTAATAATTATTATGTTATTTCTAATAAACTAAAAAAATAAAGGAATCATATGAATATTATAAGATTAATTTCATTAGTTGGTACATTTTTTTCATTTGCATTTGCTGGAGACGGCTCTAACGTAAGTGAGGCATTATTTACAGCAAATAATACATGGATGCTAGTTTCAACATTTTTAGTTTTTATCATGCATCTCGGTTTTGCTAGTCTTGAAACTGGTTTAACTCAATCCAAAAATACTGTAAATATATTATTTAAAAATGTAAGCATAATTGCTATTGGAATTTTAACCTATGCTTTGTGCGGTTTTAATTTAATGTACCCAGGAGATTTTAATGGTTATTTTGGTTTTGCTGGATTTGGAATTAGCAGTCCAGATGGAGCAGCAGGCTTGATTGATTATGCTGGTGGGAAATATACGTATTATACGGATTTTATATTCCAGGCTATGTTCGCTGCTACAGCTGCCACTATTGTGTCAGGAGCAGTGGCTGAGAGGATAAAATTACCTTCGTTTTTGGTTTTCTCTACAATATATGTCGCAATTGTATACCCAATTGCTGGTTCATGGAAATGGGGAGCAGGGTGGCTTGATCAAATGGGTTTTTATGATTTTGCTGGTTCAACCCTAGTCCATAGTGTAGGAGGATGGGCGGCTTTAATAGGTGCAATTATTTTGGGTCCCAGGTTAGGTAAATATGCTAAAGATGGTTCGATTAAGCCAATAAGAGGTCATAACCTTCCTCTTGCTTCAATAGGTGTTTTTCTACTTTGGTTCGGCTGGTATGGTTTTAATGGTGGTTCAGTTTTATCAGCTGATCCAGGCGGTGTGTCCTTGGTTTTTGTGACTACCACTCTAGCTGGAGCAGCTGGAATAATAGGAGCGATGGTTGCATCTTGGTCCATAAGTAAAAAGCCAGATTTATCAATGATATTAAATGGCTCACTGGCGGGTTTAGTTGGAATCACAGCAGGTGCTGATGTTATAAGTCCAACTAACTCTATTATTGTTGGTTTTATTGCTGGGCTCATTGTTGTGGTAGCTGTAATTCAGCTGGATAAGGCTAAAGTTGATGATCCTGTCGGAGCGATCTCAGTTCATTTAGTGTGTGGTATTTGGGGAACTTTAGCTGTAGGTATTTTTAGTTCCAGTCATAGCATTGTTACCCAACTAATTGGTGTCTTAGCTTATGGAATATTCTGTTTGATCGCATCGCTAGGGCTATTTTCAGCTATTAAAGCGTTGATGGGATTAAGAGTCTCTGAGGAGGAAGAAATTATTGGTCTTGACATTGGCGAACATGATATGGAGTCATACGCTGGATTTCAAATTTTTACAGTTGAATAAAGGAGGATTACATGAAATTAATTATAGCTATAGTACAGCCCGAGGAATTACCTGATATTAAAGAAGAATTATTGAAGAGAAAGATATACAAGTTTACCGTTAGTTCAGCAAAGGGTCAGGGTAAGGAAATTCCTGTACAGGAAGTTTACAGAGGTATCTCTCATGAAATATCTTTACTCACAAAAATAAGATTAGAGATTGCAGTTAACGATGACTATGTAGATAATGCGGTTGAGGCTATTACTGCAGTGGCTAAAAAGCCTGATAATAAAGGTAGAGGAAAAATTTTCGTATTGCCTATTGAACAATGTATACGCATCAGAACTGATGAGAAAGGGCCAGAAGCGATAGGCTAGTATTTTGTCTTTTTAATAATTTATTGTTTAAATATTACCAATTATTTAAGTTAAGAGTCTCAATTGTTTTATCTTTTTAAGATAAAAAACTTAATAATTAACAAAAAGCAGATATTAAATTGGCAAATAAATCAAAAAAAATAAATGTAGCCATCTTTGGCTTTGGTAGAATTGGTAGAAATATATTCAGGCTGGCATTTAATGATCCCAGGTTTAACATTGTAGCAATAAGTGAATTTGGTCCAGCTGAGGCATTGCATTACTTGCTTGCTAGGGATTCTGTTCATGGTAAGCTCAATGAGCCTATAGAGCTTGATGGAAATCATCTTATTATAGGAGATCAAAAAGTAAATATACTTCCAGGTGCAACGCCTGGAATGATTCCTTGGTCCACATTGAACGTAGACTTTGTAATTGATGCAACTGGAGCATATCTAGAAAGAAAAGAGCTTGATAAACATATTCTGGCAGGTGCGAAAAGGGTCATAGTTTCAAGGACTCCTGATGACAAAATTGATCGAATGATTATTCATGGAATTAATGAAGAATCAGCTGAAGAATCTGATAAAATAATATCTGCTACTTCCTCAACTACTCAAGCATTTGGCTTGATGCTCCGAATACTTGATGACAATTTTACTGTGAAAAAAGCAATGATGACAACAGTTCATGCTTACACTGCTGATCAACCATTAACTGACGCTATTGGTTTAGACCTCAGAAGAAGTAGGTCGGCAGTCGAAAATATCATTCCTAATACAACTAGTGCTCCAAAAATTATTGAAAAGTTAATGCCAGAATTTAAAGGTAAACTAGACGGTATTGCATTCAACGTCCCCGTTCCCAATGGTTCATGTGTCGACATGACTACTGAACTAGAAACAGTGCCCTCGCCTGAAGAAGTCAATGAAGTTCTCAAAGAAGCTTCAAATGGAAAGTACAAAGATTTTATAGGTTTTACTGACGATCCAATAGTGTCTAGTGATGTAATAGGTCGAGAGGAAACAATGGTTTTTGATTCAAAGGCGACTATGGTTACTGCTGATAACCTTTTAAAAACCCTATGCTGGTACGATAATGGTTGGGGTTTTTCAAAACGGATTCTTGATACAATTAAAACTTACCATAAGGATGTTTAAAAAATGAAAACTCGTATAGGAATTAATGGCTTTGGCCGTATTGGCAGATCAGTTTTTAGAGTTTTAAACTCAAGAGATGATATCGAGATCGTAGCAATAAACGATATTTTTGATAAAGAAGCCCTTACCTACCTTTTAAAATATGATACGGTAATGGGTAGGTTTCCATCTGAGGTCTCACTGAATGGTGACATGCTAAATGCAGGTCAACAAAACGTAAAACTTATTGCTGAGAGAGTTCCTTCTGAA
>CESP01153922.1_pt1 | contig 10391 bp, 10 predicted proteins | sample 531211 | NCBI WGS metagenome assembly CESP01 (sample SAMEA2622074, study PRJEB7988) | marine metagenome | biome: marine biome (ENVO:00000447); feature: surface water layer (ENVO:00002042); material: "saline water (ENVO:00002010), including plankton (ENVO:xxxxxxxx)" | depth 5 m | reverse complement strand
AAAAAAAAAAAAAAATCACCAAAGAAATTTTAGGATTAATTTACAATCCTGACAGAAGAATACAATGATTGAAAATTTTAAAAGATTAGAAAAAAAATGGGTTTTTAAAAATGTAGATAAAGAAACTTTAATTCAAAACTTAATAAGTTATAATTTATATTTTAGACCTCATTTTAACGAAAGATTTGTAAATAGTATTTATTTTGATGATCAGAATTTAAGATTTGCTGAAGAAAATCTCGCAGGTATAAGTAATAGAGAAAAAATTAGATTAAGATGGTACGGTCCAAAATCTGAGATTTTGACCAATCCAATTCTAGAAAGAAAAATAAAAAAAAATTTTCAAGGTTTTAAGGAGACATTTGTCGTTAAAAATTTTGATAATTTCTATATAAATAAAAAAAATGTTTTAGAAATTACAAAGAAAATAAACCAAATAATATCTGGAAAAAATTTATATCCAATTACTCAAGTTTGTTATAAAAGGCATTATTTTATTTCATCTGATGACAAAGTTAGAGCGACATTAGATGTGGATTTGAAATACAAAAAATTAAAAAACTTTATTCAAGATTTTTATGTAAGATCTAATGATATCATTTTAGAGTTTAAATATTCAAGAAACTTGGATAATTATCTAAGAAATACTATTGGAGGTATCACCAGAGTATCTAGAAACTCAAAATATATAAATTCATTAATAAAAAACAATTTTTTCAGCTAGTTTAATATACTAGTCTTAATCCATCAATTTCTGTTCTATAGTTTATTTTCATTTTATATAAAAGCTTAATAAAAACTTTAATTTAATTCATTTAAATATATATAAATATCAAATAAAAAATATATTATGAAAACAAAAAGTCATTCGAGTGGTTATCACAGAAAAATTATAGATAACATTAATTATTATTTAAGGGATTTTAAATACCCAAAAATATTGGAATTTGGAGTTAGAAAGGGAATATCAACTAAGTATTTTTTAGAATTATGTGCAAAGAATAAAGGAAAATTGATTTCTGTAGACATAATTAATTATAAACATTTGTTTAAAAGCAAGTATTGGACTTTTATTCACTCTAGAGATGATGATTATCAGTATATAAAAAAATTTTTACCAAAAGAATTAGACATTATTCATTTAGATAGTCTTCATGAGGCTAAGCATGTTGCAAAAATTATTTATACTTATTATCCATTACTAAAACCTGGTGGTATATTTTTAGTCGATGATATAAGTTGTCTTCCTTATTTAAAAAAGACTAAAAAAAATAGTTTTGGTAATGAAATATCAAATCAAGAAACTTTTGAAATTATCCAAGAAATATATTTTTTTAACAAAGATAACATTGATCTTAGCTTTTCATTTACCGACAGTGGTCTAGCAATAATTAAAAAATTAAATTACAGAAAATTAAATCCTCATAAAAAATTACCTTTTAGAAAGTATTCAACTCTTAATATATTAAGAAAACTAAAAAAAATCCTTACTTTTTAAATTCTTTCAAATAAATTTGAATATTCTTTTATACTGTTTTTAGAAGAGTATTTTTTTATATGGTTTTTAGCCTCACTAGCCTTTTTAAAGTAAAGTTTTTTATTTTCTAAAAAACTATAAATCTTAACTCTCAAGTCTGTTTCATCTCTAGATTTAAATATTAAACCACATCTACCATTTTTTAGAATTTCTTGATTCCCACCCGCACAATCAGACGCAATTACTGGTATATTATGGTTCATAGCGTCAATTATTGCGTTTGAAAAGCCTTCAAAAAAAGATGTATTTAAAAAAAGATTAGATCTTAAATAATATTTTTTTAAATTATTCTGATGACCTACAAATTTAATTTTTTTTTTGTAATTTTCACCAAATAGCTTTTTTGACAAAAGTATTAATTTGTTTTTTTCTGAGCCTCTTCCAACTATAGTTAGAATAAAATTTTTATCAATTTTTGATAATGCTTTTAGCGCTAAACTAATTCCTTTTTCTTTATTTAAACTACCAACCATTAAAATTTTCAAACCATATTTTTTCATACTTTTTTTTTCTTTTTTGATAAATGATGGAGGGTAAATTACCATAGTATTTTTTGGTGAAAACTTTTTAATCTCATTTTCCACAAAATTACTGTTTGCAACAATTTTGTCTAAGTATGGATATGTGAATTTTACAAATAACATTAATATTTTTTTTCTCAATAAGTCTGTGAAAGAAAAAAAGGTTTTAAGTTCGAATATCGCTGTTCTCTCAATTCCGATGGTTTTTATCTTATGTATTTTTCTTTTTACAAAAAAACCAACTACGTTTGCATAATGATGATTTGATATAAAAATCAATTTATTTTGACCTGATACGTTTTTAATTAATTTTACAATTTGTATTATTTTCAAAACACCATAGATAATTTTTTTTGTTTTTAACTCATATATATCTATTTTTTTTCTTAGTTTTTTTTTATATTCACATTTGCCAAAACAAATTACTTTAATTATAAATTTTTTTTTATCTAACCCATTTATCATTTCGAAGACTGAACGACCTGCGCCGCTGACAACAAACTGGGGGAGAAATATGATAAGAATAATTTTTCTTTTCATAGATAGGTTTTATATATATAAAAAATTAATTAGAACATAAAAAAATGATAAAAAAAAATAAAATTTTTATTATAGCTGAGGCTGGCAATAATCATGAGGGCAACTTTTCCATAGCAAAAAAACTTATAGATAAAGCTTCTGTATCTGGAGCTGATGCTATTAAGTTTCAAACATATGACGTTGATAGTTTTATAGATCCTAGGTTAGTAAAATCATATAATAAATTTAAAAAATTTTCCTTGAGTTATGAGCAATTTTATAAATTGTCTGAATATTGTAAAAAAAAAAAAATAATTTTTTTTTCAACTCCATTTGATTTAAAAAGTGCATTATTTTTAAACAAGATTCAGAAAATCTTCAAAATATCATCTGGAGATAATAATTTTATTGACTTGATATCTTTAGTAGCCAGCTTTAATAAACATCTAATTATTTCATCAGGACTTTCAAAACTAGAAGATTTAAAAAAAATTTACAAATTAGTAAAAAAAATAAGAGGTAGAAATCTTAAATTAAGTTTTTTACATTGTATTTCATCTTATCCAGCCCCGTCAGAAGAAATAAATCTTTTAAATATTCAATTGATTAAGGAAAATTTTCCTGACGTAGAAGTTGGATTTTCTGATCATACAATTGGAACAAAAGTACCATTATATGCTACTTTAGTTGGTGCGAGAATAATAGAAAAACACTTTACTTTAGATAATAAATTTTCAAATTTTAGAGATCATGCTCTTTCACTGAATCCTAAAAATTTTAAAAAAATGGTTGAACAAATTAGAGAAGCAGAAAAAATTTTAGGTAACAAACTAAAAATGGTATTTCCTTCGGAAAAAAAAAATTTAATTTCAATGCGCAGGTCAGCATACGCCGCTAGATCTTTAAAGGAGGGCCAAATTTTGAGAAAAAAGGATATAATTTATCTTAGACCAGGTAATGATATGAGTTATCAAGATTTAAAAAAAATTTTAGGTAAAAAAATTAAAATTGGAATAGCTAAAGTCAAGCCAATAAAAAAAAGTTTTTTTTAAAGATGAAAATTTTTATAATAAAACAATATTAAATTTTTAATTATGAAAAACATTTCTGTATTGTATTGGTGTCCATTTATATCTAAAGTAGCAACAGTCAAGGCAGTCATTAACTCAGCATTTGGTTTATTAAAATATTCAAATCAATTGTATAAACCAGAAATTGTAAATGTATTTGGAGAATGGGATGATCTTAAAAGTGAATTAGAGAATAAAAAGATAATATTAATTCCTAAATTAATATCCTTTAATTTTTTAAAATTTCGAAAGAATAGCTATATAATAAGTCGTTTAAAATATATGATAATATTTTTTTATTCATTCATTCCTTTAATTAAGTTATTAAAAGAAAAAAATCCCTCATTTATAATCGTGCATTTAGTTACATCACTACCATTATTTATATTCTCAATTTTCAATTTCAAAACAAAGTTAATTTTGAGAATTTCAGGCCAACCAAAGCTCAATTTTTTTAGAAAATTTTTATGGAAGCTAAGTATCAAAAATATATATAAAATTACTTGTCCTACCCAAGAAACATTTGATAATTTATCAAAAATTTCATTTTTAAAAAATAAATTGCATCTTCTTAGGGACCCTGTTTTATCAATTATTGAAATAAACAAAATGAAAAAAAAAGAATTAAATGAAATTTTACCGCAGGAAGATTTTATTCTTTCTATTGGAAGACTCACTAAGCAGAAAAATTTTGGTTTTTTATTAAAAGTTTTTTCTAAATTGAAATTGGATAATCTCAGTCTAGTCATAATTGGCAAAGGTGAATTAAAAAAAGATTTGATTAAACAATCTAAAAAACTTGATATTGAAAAAAAAATATTTTTTATCAATGAAACAAACAATGTATTCAATATTATTCAAAGATCAAAGTATTTTGTTTTAACTTCACTTTGGGAGGACCCAGGCTTTGTACTCCTAGAGGCTGCTGCAATGAATAAAATAATCGTTACAAGCGATTGTCCTAGCGGGCCTAAAGAAATACTTAAAAACGGCAGCGGTGGTTTTTTATTTGTTTCAAATAATGAAGATAGTTTCTTTAAAATCTTTAAACAACTTCAAAATTCATCAGAAAAAGAGCTTAAAATCAAAAAGATAAATGCCAAAAAAATGACAAAAGAATTTACTTTATATAGACATTATAAAATGATTAATGAAGTTCTGAGTGCATGAAAATTTTAATAACTGGATCTGCAGGATTTATAGGATATCATTTAGCTTTAAAAATTTTAAAGTCTAAAAAATATAAAGTTTTTGGTATTGACAATTTAGACAATTATTATTCTGTTAAGCTTAAAAAAAAAAGACTTCAGATATTAAAAAAATTTAACAATTTTAAATTTAAAAAGACTGATATTTTAAAGGAAAAAAAAATTCAAAATTTTTTCAAAAAAGAAAAATTTGATATTGTTTTTCATTTAGCTGCCCAAGCTGGAGTAAGATATTCAATCATAAATCCTAAAAAGTACATGCAAAACAATATTCAAGGATTTTTTAATATTTTAGAGGCAGCAAAAGATAACAGAATTAAAAGAATCATTTACGCTTCTTCAAGCTCTGTATATGGTGATTGTAGTATTTTTCCATTAAAAGAAAGTCAATCTTTGAAAGCTAAAAACCTTTATTCATTATCAAAAGATTTTAATGAAAAATTATCTTTAATTTATTCAAACTTTAATAACCTCAATTTAATAGGACTTAGATTTTTTACCGCTTACGGAGAGTTTGGTAGACCAGACATGATGATGATGAAATACATAAGTTGCAAACTCAAAGGCAAACCTTTTTTCCTTTATAATTTTGGAAACCATTTTAGGGACTTTACTTATATCGATGATATAACAGAAATTTTAAATAGATTAATTAAAGTAAGAATTAAAGGCAAAAATGAAATTTATAATGTGTGCTCTTCAAAGCCTGTTAAAATAACAAAAGTATTAAAAATTATTGATAAATACTTACCGAATAAGTCAATAATAAAAAAAATTTCGATGCAAAAAGCAGATGTCTTGAAAACTTTTGGATCCAATAATAAGATTAAAAAAATCACAAAATTTAGAAAATTTACCTCAATAGAAAAGGGCATTAAAAAATTGTGTACATGGGTCCTTAAAGATAAAAACTTCTAAATTTCTTCTATGAACAAATTTAAAAATGTTTTGCTCTATTTTCCCTCAATAGAAAATGGAGGAATGGAAAGAAATTTGTTTAATATGTTTAATTTCATTTCAGATAAGAGATTAATGAATGTTTATATATTAACAAATTTTATTGAAAAAAAAATAAAAAAAAAAATTTCGAAAAAAATTAAAATAATTCATTACAAATCAAAAAAAAAAATTCTAAATAATAGATATTTAATTTCTTTTGTATCCTTTTTATATTTTTATTCGGTTTTAAAAAAAAAATTTTCACCTAAAAATTCGTTAATTTTTTCTGCTCAGAACAGTTCAATTTCAATATTATTATCGAAAACGTTAAACTACAAAATACTAGTTAGAAATGGAAATCATCCTTTAGGATCTTTAATTTACTCAGAAAATAAAATCTTGAGTTTTTTAAGCTTTATTCTCAAATTGTTTTTTTATAATTTTACAGATAAAGTTATTTGTAACTCAAAACAATCAACCAATTTCTTAAAAAATTTTATTTTTCCAAGGTCTAAAGTAAAATATATTGGTAATTCAACTCTTTTAATTAGAAATAATTTAAAAATAAAAAGAAATAACTATATAATCACTGCTGGTAGACTTTCAAAGCAAAAAAATCTCCAAACCCTCATTAAAGCCTTTTACTTATTTTCAAAAATAAAAAAAAATTTTAAATTAATAATTTTAGGAGAGGGAAAACAAAAAGTAAAACTTCAAAAATTGTGTCACAATTTAAAAATTTCTCAAAAAGTATTATTTAAAAATTTTGTAAATAATCCAAACAAATTTATTTTATCCTCAAAAATTTATGTTTGTTCATCGTTATACGAAGGCTTGCCAAGTTCTATAATTGAAGCTCTTAATTTAGGAACTCCAGTTGTATCTTCAGATTGTAAAAGTGGACCTAAGGAAATATTAAAAAATGAAAAATACGGATATCTATTTCCTGTTAAGGATTATAATGCATTATCCAAAAAACTATTGTATGTTTGTAACAATTATCACAAGGCGATCATAAAGACCAAGAAAGGCCAAAAATCTCTTAAAAGTTTTCAAGTTGATAATGTCAGTGACCTTTATATGAAAGAAATGAATAAATTGTTTTTTAAATAATTTTTTAAATAAGAAAATTTTATATATGATGTTTCATACTTTCGTGTTAAATGACTGTTTAGACCATCTATATGAGAATTAAATTTAACAATTTGTACAAAAATTTTAATAAAAATAAGATCATTCTAAAAAAATTTGATGCATTAATAAAAAAAAACAGATTAGTCGGCGGCGATGTAGTCAAAAGTTTCGAAAACAAATTTTCAAAATATATTAAAATCCCTTATTGTATTTCAACTGGAAATGGCACTGATTCTTTAGAAATAGCTCTTGAATCACTCAACTTAAAAAAATACTCTGAGGTGATAGTACCTGCAAACACTTGGATATCCACGGCAGAAATCGTAGTAAGGCAGAAGTATAAACTTGTGCTATGTGATATAGATTATGATGATTTTGGTTTATCTTTAATAGATTTAAAAAATAAAATTAATAAAAAAACCTCAGCGATTATAGTTGTCCATCTGTTTGGAAAGATGTCAAAAATTAAGTCAATTATTAACCTAACAAAAAAAAAAAATATAAAATTAATTGAAGATTGTGCTCAATCTCATGGTACAAGAATTAACAACAAATATGCTGGTACATATGGCGATATAAGTGCGTTTAGTTTCTATCCAACTAAAAATTTAGGTGCTTATGGTGACGCCGGCTGTATCGTCACAAGGCATAAAAATTTAAATTTAAAATGTAGAAGAATAAAAAATCATGGAAGTTTAATTAAATATGATCATAAGCTAGTAGGTAGAAATTCTAGAATGGATCCTTTACAGGCTGTTGTTTTAAATGAAAAAATTAAAACACTAAAACTAGATATAAAAAAAAAAAACAATCTTTCTAAAATTTATTTAAGAAAACTAAGTGGACTAAAAGATTTCATTAAATTGCCTGAAGTTAATAAAGACGAAGTCCATTCATTTCATCAATTTGTTATTATTTGTAAAAAAAGAAATTTACTCAGAAAATATTTAAGTAAGTATAATATCGAAACGATGATTCATTATCCTAAAATGCTATGCGATCTTAAAATATTCTCAAAAACTAAAGGCGTAAGTAACCTAAAATTTGCAAAAAACTTAGGAGATAAATTATTAAGCCTACCTATTTCTCCAGATCATGAATATAAAGAAATTGATTTTATTTGTCAGAAAATTAACAATTTTTACAAATAATTGTAATTTATAAATGAAACTAATATGAGTAATTATTCTCAATTAAAATAAAGAATTTCAACAAATAAAAATATTCTATTTATAATATCGCCTTAAAACTATCTAAGAATAATTTTTCTATTTAAAAATACTTATAAGATATCTGTTTTGTGTTTTTTTATAAATAGAATTTTTTAAATAAGTATTCTTAAACTTTAAAATATTAAATTTAAGTCCTTTTTTAAAATTTTTAACAATTTATATAAACTTTAATATTTAATTCTTACAGGATATTTCTTTTAAAATACCTTAATTATTATATGATAATTTTTATACAAGTAAAAATATTTGAATAATGTAGAAATTATGGATTTAGTAAGTGTAATCATACCTTATTTTAAAAAGAAAAAATTTATTGAAGAGGCAGTAAATTCAATTCTTAGTCAATCTTATGAAAATATCGAAATATTAATTATATATGATGATAAATCTTCTGAAGATTTGAGATATTTGAATAATATCTTTAATTCAAATAAAAAAATAAGAATTGTTATTAATGAAACGAATATCGGGGCTGGTTTATCTAGAAATAAAGGAATTTCTTTAGCAAATGGAAAATACATTGGTTTTTTAGATGCAGATGATTATTGGCATCAAGAAAAAGTTTTTAAACAAATTAAATTTATGAAAGAAAATAATTTCAAGATTTCACACACGTCATACCAAATGATTGATGAAAATAAGAACATTCTAGATGTGAGAAAAGCCAGGAGTTTTAATAACTATAAAGATCTAATGAAATCATGTGATATTGGATTGTCAACAGTGATACTTGAGAAAGACTTGATTACAAACGAAATCAAATTTGCAAAATTAAGAACTAAAGAGGATTTTGTTTTATGGTTAAAGATACTTTATTCTGGAAACACAATTGGCGCTTTAGATGAAAACCTTGTTAATTGGAGAAGGACAAGTAATTCACTATCTAGCTCTTTTTTTCAAAAAATGAGTGATGGATTTCTAGTCTACTATAGATATATGGAATTTAATTCTTTTAAATCATTATATTGTTTGATGGTTTTAAGTTTGAATTACCTTTTAAAAAATCGATGAGTGATTATTATCTTTTAATTTTTGTTCCATTAATAATATTCTTTTTTATATTTTTAAGTCGCAAATATTCAATACTAAATAGTTTTTCGGGAGACACACACCAAAAATTTGCTGAAAAAGATAATGTTCCTCTTATTGGTGGAATATTTATATTATCAGGATTTATCTTAATATTTTATAATTTTTACTTTAATTTTTTAATCCTAAGTATATTAATTTTTTCCTTAGGAATATTTTCTGACCTTAAAATAATTAGATCACCTCAAACTAGGTTTTTTTTACAGGTATTTGCAATATTTATATTTATATATTTCAACAATTTTTCAATTTTTGATACAAGAGTTATATTTTTAAATGAAATTTTAGAAAATAAATATTTAAATTATTTATTTGTATTATTCTGTCTGACTATACTTGTAAATGGGTCAAATTTTATTGATGGTTTGAATACTTTACTTGTAGGATATTATCTTATCGTATCGTTTTTTCTATTAAAGACAGGCTTAATAGGAACTATAGGTTTTGATATAGAAATTTTTTATAAATGGTTTTTGTTATTAGTTTTTTTATACTTTTTTAATTTTTTCAAAAAAATTTTTATGGGGGATAGTGGAGCATATTTACTTGGTTTAATTTATGGTTTTCTTATGATTAAGATACATCAAAATAATCCTTTGGTTTCACCATTTTTTGTTGTTTTAGTACTTTGGTATCCTTGCTTTGAATTATTATTTTCTATAATAAGAAAAATTTCATTTAACAAATCTCCGTTAAAACCTGATAATAAGCATTTTCACCAAATTTTATTTTTATATGTACGAAAAATTTTTAAACTCAAAACTCAATCAGCTAATAGTTTAAGTGCGAACCTTATAAATTTTTATAATTTTTTGATTATTTTTTGGGCTTCGCAAAAAATATACGATACTCAATATCAAATTACGTTAATTGTATTTAGTATAATAATATATGTCTTTATCTATTTAAGAATTCTTAACAGAATTTATAAGATTAGATAATTATTTAAAAAAAAGTATTATCATTTTAATTAAAATCAGCATACCATCTTTAAAAGGGCTGACTTTTTTTTGACCTTTAAAACGAGATCTTTCATGGCATCCAACTTCATCAATTCGGTAATTATTTTTTTTTGCTTTAATTGGCAATTCAACGCAAAAACCAAAATCTTTACTCTCTAAATTTAAATTATTTACCTTCTT
>CESP01029788.1_pt1 | contig 10413 bp, 8 predicted proteins | sample 531211 | NCBI WGS metagenome assembly CESP01 (sample SAMEA2622074, study PRJEB7988) | marine metagenome | biome: marine biome (ENVO:00000447); feature: surface water layer (ENVO:00002042); material: "saline water (ENVO:00002010), including plankton (ENVO:xxxxxxxx)" | depth 5 m | reverse complement strand
TTATAAATAATTATAATTTTATTTTTAGGATCTTTAATCTCAATACCGCTTTTTACTTGTGATTGTTTAGTAACAAACCCACTGATAAGTATTTTACCATTAGCATATGAAAAATTTGATATTAAATTATTTAATATTAAAATTATAATAATTTTTTTCATCTGAATAGCTCCCAATTAAGTTCGAGTTTTTTATCATAAACAATAGCATTAATTATACTAAGCATTAAAGGTAATTTTTTTTTGTCAAAATCTTCATTTACTTTTTTTGAAATTTCTTTTGCTAAATCTGCTCCCTCCACAGTTACTTTTTCCATTTTTGTCTTTTTGGCTTCAGAAAAAGTTAATCCTTCACCAATGTAAGATCCCATTTTTGCATTTCTACCTCCACCAGAACTTACATAGAGATCACCTAAACCAGCCAATCCTTTAACTGTTTCCTTTTTACCTTTTAAATGTTCTACAAAAATTTCCATTTCATAGATTGATTGCTTAATTAAAGCTGCAGCTGTATTTAAATAATTTCTTTCTCTTACTTCATCTAAAATTTTTTTACTACAAAGTCCTTTTGCTGCGCCGACAGCCATCGAAAAAATGTTTTTAATAGCTGCAGAAACTTCCACGCCATTCAGGTCGTCAGAATGTGATGTGTGGTAATAATTTGTATTAAGCATATCTGCCATTTTTTTTGCAGTTAAAATTTCTTTGTTTGCAATTACAACACTAGTATGAACTCTATTGGCTAATCCGGCAGCTAAACAGGGACCACCTACGGCTGAGATATCAATTTTTTCAATACCTCTATCTACTAATAATCTTTCAAGTTTATCTACTAATAACTCGTATTCATTTTTATAGATGCTTAATCCCTTAGTTAACATCAATACTTTTGGAATTTTGTTACCTTTATAAATTCTACTTAATTGGTCAGCTACCCATTCAATACCTTTAGAACTTATGCCAAGAACAATCAAATCCACATTTGATTTTAATAACTTGTCAAATTTTTCAAATTTAAAAATTTTAACCTCGTTAGGAATTTTGGTTTTTAATCCTGGATGTAAATTATCGTTTTTTTTTAATTGGTCTATAAAATTATTCTCTAGGTGTGTCCCAATAATATTTATATTATGGTTATTATCTAAACAGGGTAATGAAAAAGCAGACCCCATAGCACCTGCACCAATGATTACAATTTTTGACATTAATCTTTAAAAAAAAAATTTTTGAAAATTAAAAAAACAGATATTAACTCAATTTTTCCAATTATCATAAATAAAATTAAACTTATTTTTGATGATGTTAATAGATTAGAAAAGTTTAAATTTTGCATGTTAAACATTTCAGAATTAACAGTATTGGTAAGAGTGAGTATTGATAATTTGAAAGATTTTTCAAAACCAATATTATCAAATACTAGTAAGCTAGATAAAATAAACAGACTAACAAAAAAACATATAAATATTAAAAAAGATACCTTAATACTTTCTTCTGATATCTTTTTATCTGATTTGAAAATCGTTTTATTTATAATACTGTTTGGACTAATTAATTTAGTTACTTCTAATGAGGTTATTTTTAATAATATATAAAATCTTGTTAATTTAATTCCTGAGGAATTTGATATTAATGATCCTCCCACTATTGTAATTAATAAGAAATACAAACTTAAATTATTATCTGTTTCCATAAGAGTTAAGCCAGAATTAGCTAAACTACTTACAACACTTATAATTATATCAAGACTTTCAAAATTATTAAAATAAATTAATATACAAAAAATAGTACATAAAACTATTAAATAAAAATCTTCTTTGTGCTCTTTAATTAAAGCATTTTTATTGAATAAATTAAAAAGTAAATAAAAGTTAAGCATAGATATTAATAGTGAAAAAATAAAAATTATCTTTTGAAAGTTAGTTGAAATTATCTTACTTATATTATCTGTTGGTAAAAAACCACCTCCAGAAACTAAAGTCATACTCATGTTAAGTGAGTTATATAATCTAACTCCTGAAAAGCTAAATAAAGTAAGAATGATTATACTAAGTATAGAATAAATAATAAATATCTTAAATAAATTTTCTTTTATGACTATCTCAGAATTAAAATTATTTTCTCCAGCATAAGTAAGATTTGTTAATTTATAATTAAAAGATTTGTTGGAAAAAATTATTATTAGAAAGAATAAAAAAAACAAACCTCCTATCCATTGTGATGAAGATCGCCAAAGAATAAGTGTTGGATCAAGATATTTTATATCTTCGAAAATTGAGAATCCTGTTCCTGTTAATCCTGAAATTGACTCAAAAACACAATTTAAAAATGTAAGTTGGTAATTACTTAAAAAAAAGGGTATAGCTATCAATATAGCAGTCAAAAAGTATGAGGTAATAATTAAAATTAATTGATCAATAAAATTAATATTTTTTTTTGATTTTCTTCCATGGTAAAATAACCCTAATCCAATTAACAAAGATACAATTAATGTTGAAAAATAAGTATCAATATTTAACAAATAATCAAAATAAGATGCGTATAAAATATTTATAAAAGCTAAAAAACTAATAGGAAAACAAAATAAACTTAGATAAAAACTTATACTTTTGAGATTCATTGACTTTAAATAGTGCCTACACTAAAAATACTTTCTACAGCTTTCAATTCTTCTCTTTTAGCTAAAAATACTACTAGATCATTTTTTTCAAAAATAAAGCTTGATCTCGGAATAATTACTTTATCTTTTCTTATTACTGCACCTATTCTAATATCCTCAGGCAAATTTGCATCACGAATTTTTTTGTTGATTAAATCTGATTTTTCAGAAATTTTTGCTTCAATACACTCATATTCACCATCAAGCAAAGAGTAAACTGTTCCGATTGTACCTCTGTGAACGTGTTCCATAATTCTTGATACTGTTGTCATTCTTGGATCAACTAAATCATCTATATTGAGTGAGTCTTGTAACAAACTATAGTTTGTCTTATTAACTATTGCTATTGTTCTTTTTTTCATTCCAGTTTTTTCAGCAAGTACACATGCCATAATATTATTTTCGTCGTCATTTGTTAAAGCTAAAACTGTTTCTGATCCCTCAAGATTAGCTTCTTTAAGTATTTCCTCATCTAAAGCATCGCCGTTTATTACAATTGAAGAAGACAGTTCATTTGCAATTTCCTCCGCTCTTTGTTTGTTTATCTCAATTAATTTAACTCTAACCTCTTCAAAATTTTCCTCTAACATTTTTGCTAAGTGTAAACCGATATTTCCTCCTCCTATTATCAGAACATTTTTCGCAATTTTCTCCTCATGCCCAAAAGCTTTTAATATTGGATTAAGCTGGTCGCTGCTAACCACAACATAAACATTATCGTCTTCTAACATTTGGTCATCTTTTTTTAAGTATATAAACTTATCTTTTCTAAGTGCTCCTAATATATTTGCTTTAAAGTCAGGAAATTTTTCAGTTAACTTTTTTAAGGGTATATTTTTTATGGGACAGTTTTTTTCAATAGAAATTTCTAACATTTTAACTTTATTTTTTCCAAAAGGCACATTATCCAAAGCTCCAGGAGCCTCTAATCTTCTATACAAAGATTTAGCTACCTCTAGTTCTGGAGAAATTATAACATCAATTGGAATGTTGGACTTATTATATAATTTTCCCCATTTTCCCTCTAAAAAATCTTTGGTTCTAATTCGAGCAATTTTTTTAGATACATTAAATAAAGAGCTAGCTAACTGACAAACAATCATATTGGTTTCATCGTTTCTTGTCACTGCAATAATCATATCTGCTTTTTCAGCTCCTGCATTTTCTAATACAGTGGGTAAAGTTGCTCTACCAACGATTCCTTTGACATCCTGAGTATCATTAATCTTTTTTATATCTTCGGAAGATTGATCGATAACAGTTACTGAGTGTCCTTGAGCAGATAATTGTTTGCTAATAGAAAAGCCTACTTTGCCGGCTCCACATATAATTATATTCATTTTTAATTGATACCCTTAATTCCCAAAGATTTTAGTTTTCTATGGAGAGCAGATCTTTCCATTCCAATGAAATCTGCAGTTTTGGAGATATTTCCATGATGTTTTTTTAATTGTGTTGTTAAATATTCTTTTTCAAAGTGTTCTCTGGCCTCTTTCAATGGAGACTGGAATGATTGCTCTAAAATATTTTTATTCTCTTGAATTTTTGATGAAGGATTTAAAATATCATCTATAATTTTATTAATCTTTTCCTTGCTTTCATTAGAAGATAAAATAGTTAATCTCTCTACTAAATTTCTCAACTCCCTTACATTACCGGGCCAATTATAAGTATACAAATTATCATTTTTAATATCTATATCAGGTTTTTGAACACCATTTATATCTGATAGTTTAGATTTAAAATACTCAATTAACAAAGGTATATCCTCAGTTCGAGAAGTTAAAGAGGTAAGTTCAACTGGCATTACATTTAATCGGTGATAAAGATCTTCTCTAAATTTACCCTCTTTTACTAAAATACTTAAATCTTTTGAGGTCGAGGAGATAAGCCTAATATTAACGTTTATATCTTTTGAACCACTAACTCTTTTGAATTTTTGATCAATTAATACTCTTAGAACATTAGCTTGGGTTTCAAAAGGTATCTCAGAGACTTCATCGATCAATAAAGTTCCTCTATTGGCTCGCTCTAGAGATCCAAAAGATATATTTCCATCTTCAAATTCTTCACCAAATAATTCTTTTTCATAAGTCTTTTCTTTTAATAATGCAGCATTGATGATAACAAAAGGTTCTTTAGTTCTTGAAGAATTTTTATGAATCTTTCTAGCAACTAACTCCTTTCCTGAACCTGTAGGTCCAGATATTAAAACTCTACTTTCAGAAGTAGACAGCTTATCTATAATTTTCTTTACTTTTAGAATAGTAGCGCTTTTTCCAATTAGTTCAAACGAATGAAATAATTTATCTTCAATGAGATCCTTTTCTTTTTTAAGAGTGGCAGACTCTAAACCTCTATTAATGTAGTTTATTATTTTTTCTTTTGAAAATGGCTTTTCTATAAATTCATAAGCGCCTAATCTTATTGCTTCAACTGCAACTTTGACTGTCGCATGTCCTGAAATCATTATTACAGGAATAAGTTTGTTTTTTTTGATAACTAATTTTAATAAATCAATACCGTCTTTGTCCGGTTTGTCCAATTTTATGTCTATAATTGCTAGATCTGGTAAACGTTTGTTTATTTCTAGCACAGCTTGATCATAATTAGCAGCAGAACGAACTTTGAAATTTTGATCTTCTAAGATATTGCAAATCAAAAATCTTATATCTGGATTGTCGTCAATTACTAAAATTTCTTTATTCATATTTTGGTAGTGAAATTGTAATCAAAGTACCACTTTTATCGCTTCTATTCTTAATCAAAAATTTACCTGAATGTTCATTAATAATTTTTGTTACAATAGGTAAGCCTAAACCTGTTCCAGTTTTTTTTGTGGTAAAGTAAGGCGTCATTGCTTTTTTAGAGTCAGAAATACCTGTGCCATTATCTTTTATTCTTATGACTATATAGTCCTTATTGTCATCTATTTCTATGTCTATATTTCCTTTAAAATTAGGCTCTTTTCGCATTTGATCTAAAAAAGACTCTTCTGAATTTTTAATTAAATTAATAAAAACTCTATTTAATTGATCACCATCACCTTTAATAAATTTACTATTTGTTTTATTAACTATATTTATAGAATTTTTTGATGTGAGTTTTAAAAAATCTAATGATTTTTTAATTAGTTGAATAATATCAATTTTTTTCAAAATTGGTCTTGGCATTCTAGCAAAATTTGAAAACTCATTTGCTAACTTTTCAATATCTTTAATTTGTCTGTTTATTGTTTCTAAGTACTTTTCAAAGTCTTTACTTTCTTGAGTAAGTTTATCTTTATATTTCTCTCTTAAACTATCAATCGATAATTGTATTGGTGTAAGTGGATTTTTAATCTCATGAGCTAGTTTTCTAGCTACACTTTCCCACGCTTCGTATCTTTCATTGATTAAAAGTTTATCTTGTTGTTCTTTTAATCTCTCAATCATCTGATTAAAATTTTTATTTAATTGTTTGAGTTCTTCATCTGTTTCTACCTCTGGAACTTTTACATCCAATGCGCCTTTACTAATAGAATCTGATGCTCCTATTAAATTAATAATAGGTTTTGTTAATCTTGAAGCAAAGGTAATAGCTATCGAGGTAGACAAAAATAGTAATAATGTAACGACAATTATATAAATTATAGCGAAAGTAACTTTAATTCCAGTTTGACTATTTTCCACAGAATAATAAAAACTTACTGCTTCTTCAGTTTCATTTAAATATCTTAAAATTTCTGGGTCAATATTTCTTGAAATATATAAATAGGTATCAACAAGTGATGTAAGTTTTGTCATAACCGAAGTTTTATTATCCAAACTATCAGTAATGAAAACTGGCTTTCCCTCTAAAGCTTGATCGTAATCCTCGTCATTAGGAACAATTATTTCCTCTGTAATATCTCTAACATCAGAAAGTAAAATATTTCCTAGGCTGTCAATTAAGTAAACATCATCGATTCTTCTTAAGATTTTCTCTGATCTCATGATCTGTTTAAATCGGTTAGGGTTAGAATAGTAAAAACCTGACGCGCGATTTAAACCAACACTCATCATTAGTACATCAGAAAGCACATTTTCTTTACTTTCCTCTAAATAATTTTTTGCAACATCAAATGAGTTATTTACAGCTTTTGTAATCTGTTTATCAAAATAATTTTGAATACCAAAATTAAAAATAAATAATGAAAAAATTGCTACAACTAAAGAGGGCATCACTGTAAAAAGAGAAAAAATAGAAATATATTTTAAATTTGTCTGAGCCCCTTTTTTATTTTTTTTTCCTGTATGATAAAATCTATAAAAATTTTTAAATATTAATGAAAAAAAAATTAGCAAAAGTGAAATATCGATAATTAATAGTGTCTGTAAATTTCGATCTGTCAATGGAACGAAACCTTCGTTAATAAAGGTTAAAAAAGTAACGATCCCCATAAAAATACACAAAAATGAGGATAAAATAATCCAATTAAAATTTTTAATTATCTTGAACATCTTAAATTACCATTAAATATCTATATAAATATAATATAAGTTAATATCATGAGTTTTTGTCTAATTATTCTTGCTGGAGGTAATAGCCATAGATTTAGGTCTAATATTGGCAAACCATATCAAAAAATAGCGGGCAAATCATTAATTGAAATCAATATTAATAAAACACGTAAATTTAAAGAAATTAAAAAAATAATTCTCGTCTATAACAAAAAAGACCTAAAACGTGTAAAATCACTCAAACTTAAAAATATAAAATTGATTATTGGAGGAAAAAGTAGGAAACGATCTACTTTTAACGCCTTAAAATATTTAATTAGTCAGAGAGGAATAACAAAAGTTTTAATTCATGATGTTGCTAGACCTAATTTTTCAACAAAACTTTTGAGATCGATAATCAAAAATATGAAAAATGCTAGAGCAGTTGTTCCTAAAATAAAAGTTCAAGATGCGATCAAACAAATAATAGACTCAAGTAAAGAGGAGTATATAGTTGGCAAAAGAAGAGAAGATTTATTTTTAACTCAAACACCACAAGGCTTTAATTTAAAAGAAATATATCATTTACATAAAACTAATTCTGATAAGTATAAAGATGACGATATTTCTTTATATATGGATCTTAATAAGGTTAAATTTATTGAAGGAGAAAAGAGCAACTTAAAAATTACTGACAAATCAGATTTTGAAAATCTTAAGAATATTTATAAATCTAAACAAAGTGTTGGTATAGGATTTGATGTTCATAGATTAGTACCAAAAAGAAAACTTTATTTAGCTGGTTTAAAAATTAATTCAAAACTTGGTACGCTTGGTCACTCCGATGGTGACCCGGTTCTTCACTCAGTGACAGATGCGATTTTAGGCGCTTGTAAAATGGGTGATATCGGTCAAATGTTTTCAGATAAAGATAAAAAATTTAAAAACATAAGATCTACAATTTTACTTCAAAAAGTAGTAGAGCAAATTAGATTTAAAGGTTACTTCATAAATAACATTGATATTAATATTATTACTCAAACACCTAAAATAAAAAATTATAAAAACAAAATGATAAAAAATATTGCTAAACTCTGTGAAATTTCTAATGACCAAATAAATATTAAAGGTAAAACTACTGAGAAACTTGGTGTAGTTGGAAAAGAAAAAGCAATAGCATGCGAGGTTATATGTTCAGTTATAAAATATGATTAAAAATATAAATTATCTATTTGTTACATGTTTTGGTATTGGATCAATTAGATTCGCTTCAGGAACAATAACATCACTTATAACAACTGTTTTTCTATACAGCTTATTTCATATAATCAATTTATCTAATATCATTATTTTAGTAATTTTATTAATAGTTTTTATTTACTCTTTCTACGCAGTGACTGAATATATAAAGCATAATGAAAACAAAGATCCTAAAGAAGTTGTTGTAGATGAATTCATTGGGCAATCTATTCCAATTTATCTTTATGAAATTGCTCATGGGAGCGCGAAAGACTCAAATGAAGCAGCTTTATTTTATTTATATATTTTTATTTTGTTTCGATATTTTGATATCAAAAAACCTTTTCCAGTCAGTTTTTTTGATAAAAAATTTAAAAATAGTTTTGGAGTAATAATGGATGACGTAGTTGCTGGTTTATATGTGGTTCTTACATTGATAATCTTTATGATAATCAAATCAAAATTTTTTTAATGAGTTTAAATAAAAAGATAATTTCATTAATTAAAAGAAAAAAGATGAAACTTGCGATTGCGGAATCTTGTACAGGAGGAATGCTGTCTAGCACTATTACATCTGTAAGTGGCTCATCAAAAGTATTTACGATGGGATTAGTTACTTACTCAAATCAAGCAAAAACAAGTATTTTAAAAGTGCCTCAAAAAATAATTAAAAAGCATGGTTCGGTTAGTGTTCAATGTTGTTTAGCTATGGTAAATAACTTAGGTAAAATTAGTAAGTCTAAAGTCTGTATCTCAATAACAGGAATAGCTGGTCCTAAAGGTGGATCTAAACAAAAACCAGTTGGTTTGGTTTACATTGGAATTAGAGTCGGAAAAAAAGTTACTGTTAATAAATGTAATTTTAAAAATAAAGGTAGGACTTATATTCAAAAACAAACGGTAAAAAAATCTCTTAATTTATTATTAAATTTAATTAGCTCTAAATAAAAACTTACAACCTGAAGTATATCTAAAAAATTGATAAAAATTCAAATCGGGTCTATAAGATTTTATCTCAAAAAAAAGAATGAAAAAAAAAATTAACAGTTTTTTTAAAAAGGCAATTATTGTTTTTAAAATTAATATTTTAATTTTTGCTTCCTATACATCTTCAGTAAACGCAGCTGTTCCAGTTTTCGTTGATACTTTTGATGTATCTAATGAGACTACAACACCTGGTCAATTAGTTTTTAATAGTGATGGAACAAAAATGTTTCTAACAGGTTATAATGACAGAGAAGTTCATGAGTATGCATTATCAACGGCGTATGATGTTTCAACGGCTTCGATTACAACAAGTTTTAGTGTAGCGGCAAAGGAGATAGCTCTTAATGCTGTTAACTTTAACTCTGATGGAACTAAAATGTTTATAGTGGGTTCGCATAATGACCAAATTCACCAATACAGTCTTTCAACAGGTTTCGATTTAACATCAACAGTAACCTTTGTTAAATCTAGTGCAGCGGTAACCACTCAAGAAGATAATCCCGAAGTAATTTTGTTTAATGATGATGGTACAAAAATTTATATAACTGGAAGAGTTTCTGATGCTGTCCATGAATACAACTTAGGGTCTGCTTATGATGTGGGTTCATTAACGTTAGTCACGAGTTTTTCAATGAGTAGTGAAACTGACATTACTGAAGGAATGTCTTTCAATGATGACGGAACTAAATTATTTATGAATGATTTACAATTTGATAAAGTTTTTCAATATTCTTTATCTACCGCATATTCAGTTGCAACAGCCTCACTGGAAGGAAGTTTTAGTATAGCGGCTCAAGAAAGTCATTCACAGTACGTAGCGTTCAACAATGATGGAACTAAGATGTATATTGTTGGTAACAATGGAGATGATATTACTGAATATTCGCTAAGTTGTGCTTTTCATATATTAACTACGGCATGTAGTTCTTCTAGTTCTTCCTCATCAAGTTCATCAACTTCTGATCCTACATCTGATAGTAATGTAGTCGGATCTATAAAAACTAGCGCTAAATTATCAAAGAATATCATTACTCATTCTATTAATTCAATTTCTAATCGACTTAATTTTATT
>CESP01154705.1_pt1 | contig 10420 bp, 13 predicted proteins | sample 531211 | NCBI WGS metagenome assembly CESP01 (sample SAMEA2622074, study PRJEB7988) | marine metagenome | biome: marine biome (ENVO:00000447); feature: surface water layer (ENVO:00002042); material: "saline water (ENVO:00002010), including plankton (ENVO:xxxxxxxx)" | depth 5 m | reverse complement strand
TTCTCTCGATCACTTTCCAATGGTTTTTCAATCATATCCCATTCCGATTTCGTTAATTTGGTTTGTTGTAGAAAGTTCATAAGTTATACTTATTATTCCAGGATCTCTTTAAACTTCAATTTTATTTGGTTTATTTGTATTTCAACAAATCCGCACCACTTTCCGTTGTAGGAAACAACCCATCTCCATATATTTCCTGGAGACAAAGCCATTCAAATATACCCCCAATATATAATTGAACCCCCTTAAATCCTAATTGTATCAATTGATTTTTCTTACGAATGACGGTAGCGTCATTATAATTTTTACCGTACACAATAATACGCGTATTCCACTTTTTATCTTTCAAAAGCTTATTTATTTTTGTCTCTTCTTCCTTTATGGGAACGGTATGATAAATCAAACACCCTTGTTCTTCTTCACTCATTGTATTAATCAACAAGAAAGATTCTTGGGATTTCATTAATACTTGTAATTCTTCAAAATGGATTTTTGGAATACTATAAGCATTTCCCATAATATCCTATTGTGTATTTCTGTTTAATTAATTAAAACGAACAATTATTTCCACCTTTTCTTGACGAAACGTTTTCACGGCATTCATGGAAAGTTCCTCCCGTTTTTTACGAGTATTTTCGTGTTTTGGTGATCTACGGGACTTGGATAAGCTATTGTTTTCATTCATGTCATTTTCAATTTCATCATAATGATGTTCAATATAATCCACAATTTTATTCTCAATGGCCCATTTGAAAAAGTTCATTTGACCTATTGTGGTTTCAAAACTATAGGGACTTCCTTTTTCAACGGGTACTTGAATACGCTCCCATCGACAAAAGGGGTCAAACCTTTTCTTACTGTAGGCTTTTAGCTTGAGCTTATAGTCTTCATACACTTTGAAGCGGGGGGTTTTATCTGTTGCATACATGGTGAAATTCTTCTTCGAATAATTGGTAGAAAACCAGTCGACAATACGCAATGAGATTTTCGACGTACCATTGATAATGGAAAGCATTTTATGTAAACGATCTTCTTGATAATAGAACTCCATTAATTTATCCAATAAAATGTCATTTTGACTACAAATCGATAAACTCATTTTGAACCTTTTTATAAAAAAGGGTTTAAGTGGTTTCAATTTAATATTAATTATATGATTGTATTACTTCGCGAATTGTTTGAAAATCAGTCTGATCATATGTTTGTTGATTATATGAAAGAACAAATGATTCAGTTATATCGTCAACTTACCACTTGTGAAATGATTCCGTCCAATATTTTTCTATTTATTGTACGTTCTCAATTTATTTTTGTAGACATTGATGAATCCATGACAATTCGCGGTACGATTACGGCGCTATTGGAAAAAAAGATCATTCACCAAGGAGGTGTAGTATGCCATATTGAAGATCTGGTAGTGCACGAAAAGCATCGATCCCAGCACATTGGTTCCGATCTCATCCAGCACGTCATCGATTTTGCAAAAGAAAAGGGTTGCTATAAAATTATATTGAATTGTAATGTTGAGGTAGAATCTTTTTATGAAAAACTCGGATTTCAAAGTAAAAACAAAGAAATGAGCCTCTATTTCTAATCCAGTTTGGAAATACAAAGTTGTTTTCCGAACTTAAAATACTCGTGATTTTCATTGCGTCGTTGTAAATTGCAGCGGAGACATGAAATACAAGTATTAGAACCATAATGCCCAAGATTATTGTCAAATCTTTCCAGCGACCATTGTTTTTGTTCATTTTTATTCTTGTAGATGAGACAAACGGAATCCTTACAATAATAACATTGAAGAGAACTGGCATATAATTTATGAATTAACTCGTTATAGGTTATGTGTTGTTCTTCATCATATCTTTTTTTCTTTTTGTCTTGACTTTTATACGATGCATATTTTTTCTTAATGTCTCGAACAATGGGTTGAAGATATTCTGGAATATGCTCATTATTTTGAAGTATTTCAATATAGGTGTTGTGTTTTTCTGTATCATAAATATCTTCCAATGTTGGATCATATCCCTTTTTTAAAAAGGGATCGTCGAATAAAATGGTTTTCATTTATATTGTTGTTATAGAAATATTGTTTAAACACTTAAAGATAGATATACATAATATGAGTCAACCCAAAGAATGCAAAGAATACAACACGTTGAAATATAAAACAATGATTACTACGGGTCAAAATATTGATTCACCCATTAAGAATGAAACGAGCGTAGATGATTTGAATGATTATTTACTACAAGAAATGAATGACAATAAGAAGCAACCTTGGAATAAGTTATCGAAAACAGATAAATTAAAAAAGATAACCACTTATATTCAAACTATATTAGTAAAGAAACACAATTTGAGTGATGAAGAAATACGCAATACGTATAAATATATGCTCACATTGCTTGATCGTAAAAAGATGACAAAGAATTCGGAAATCGATTATGATGAAGAAACCGGAATCGTTCATCATATTCATATTGTGGTCTTTAATAATCAGACTCGGCATTTTACACTGAATAAAGATTTCAAAGCAAGCAGTAAGAAAAAGTATCATGTGTCCAAAACAAAAACCGTGAAGAAAATAAAAGAGGTTGACGAATAAAATTGAAAATGGAGTTAAATAAATCTACATAGGATATGTACATGGAACTCAGTTCAGAAGACGAAAACGATTTCATACAAGGATTAGGGTATGCAATCGTTGAATTAGTATCAGATATCCCAGCTATCATGATGCATCACTACGATTATGATCTCTATTTGAAAAATGAATTGTTTTCCTCCTTTGAAGGAATCATGGATTATGATCTATATTCCAAATATTATGACCAACATATTGAACAAATCATATCCCGTGAACATATAACGTATCGATCTTTCAAACATATCAACGATCAGTTTGATCATTATCCATCGAATCATACTCAAATACATTATTTGAAAAATGTCCCTCAACCCGCGCAAAAAACGGAAGAATGGTATACGTTTCGAAAGCAGCATTTGACGGGTTCCAATATTTGGAAAGTATTTGGTACGGATTCATCGGTCCGCCAATTGATTTATGAAAAGTTGGCTCCAAGTGATAACAATGCATCGTCTTCCAAATCATCTTTGGGAGATACTCCCCTCAATTGGGGTCATAAATACGAGCCGTTGACCAACCAACTTTACGAGTATTATAATGATGTAACCGTAGAGGAGTTTGGCTGTATTCCCCACGAGTCGATCCCCTTTTTGGCGGCTTCTCCCGATGGAATTGTCACTTCGGATAAAAACAATGGTCGTATGATTGAAATTAAGAATGTGGTGTCGCGTGAAATTACCCAAACACCCAAAATGGAATATTACATTCAAATGCAGCTTCAAATGGAGGTATGTAATTTGGATGAATGCGATTTTGTAGAGACAAAGTTTGTAGAATATGATAATGTAGACGATTTTGAAAAAGATAAATATAAAATAGAAAAGGGTATGATTATGGTATTGATTCAAGATAATAAAACCCTTCTCTATGAATACTCTCCCTTGTTTGAGAATCGTCGCACTCGATTAGATCTCTTTATTCAAAGTGTTTATGACAAGTATCATTTGAACATGGATACCATGGAACACAATGGGGTTCGTTGGTTTCGCAATGTGTATTGGAAATTGGATACATATTCTTGTGTGTATGTACCAAGGAGTAAAGCTTGGTTTCAAGAAGCCTTTCCCAAGATGCAAGAATGTTGGAATACCATTGAAAAAGAGAGCAATGAAGAAAACGCCTACTTGAAATACAAGCCTCGATCTCGAGAACCTAAAGATGTGGAAAACAAGGTACTTCAACTTATCAATTTAAACGACTGAAAAATAGATTTAAACCTTGGGATGTATATATAATATAATGACTACAACATCGTTGGATATGTACGTGACCAAGCGTAATGGCGAAGTAGAAATTCTATCTTATGATAAGATTCTAGAGCGAACGAAAAAAGTAGGAGAACGAATGAATATTTGTTTGGATTATCCTTCATTGATTACGAAGGTCATGGACCAGTTATACAATAAGATAAAAACATCTCAAATTGACGAATTGATGTGTGAAACGTGTGCTTCTCTTGGAACAACGGATTATGACTACTATCATCTTGCAAGCGCTCTTTCCATTTCAAATCATCAAAAAGAGGTTTCCATGGATTTTGTGAAAAATTATAGGACTATTTTTAATAAAAACGAAGGATATTTGGATGAATCTTTTTTATTGCTTGTTGAAAAACATGCTTCTTATTTCCATACGATTCTAGATTACGATCGTGATTATGAAATTGATTTTTTTGGTTTTAAAACGTTAGAGCGTGCTTATTTGATGAAGCATGATAATATCATATGTGAGCGTATTCAACATTTGTGGTTGCGGGTTGCGATTCAAATCCATGGAGAGAAATTGGATAAAGTCGTCGAAACGTACAACGCATTATCCCAAAAGTATTTTATTCACGCTACTCCTACTTTATTCAATGCGGGTACAAAGCGCCCTCAATTGAGTTCTTGTTATTTGATTGCCATGGAAGACGATTCCATTGAGGGCATTTTCAACACCCTTCAAGATTGCGCATCCATTAGCAAATGGGCGGGGGGTATAGGTATGCACATACATAATATTCGATCTAAAAATACAAAAATTGTGGGTACCAATGGAAAATCGAATGGTATTGTTCCCATGTTGAAAGTGTTTAACAGCACGGCTCGGTATGTGGATCAAGGAGGAGGAAAGCGGAGTGGTAGTTTTGCGATTTATTTGGAGCCTTGGCATGCGGATATTGAAGAATTTTTGGAGCTCCGCAAAAATCACGGAGATGAAGAAATGCGTGCTCGTGATTTATTCTATGCTCTATGGATACCCGATTTATTTATGAAAAAAGTAGAAAACGATGACTATTGGTATTTGATGTGTCCAAATCAATGTCCTGGATTATCGGAATGTTATGGTGATGATTTTGAAATCGCATATAATCGTTATATTGACGAGGAAAAATACAACAAGCGTATTAAAGCCCGATCGCTGTGGTTTCAAATATTGGACAGTCAAATGGAAACAGGTACTCCCTATATGCTATATAAAGATGCCATCAATAAAAAGTCAAATCAAAGTAATGTAGGTGTGATCAAATCTTCGAACTTGTGTTGTGAAATTACGGAATATAGTGATGAAAAAGAAACAGCAGTATGCAATTTAGCAAGTATCTCTCTTCCGCGCTTTGTCGAAAAGGTGATTCAAGGGGATACTCCAGAAAAGGTGGTTGTGTATTCCAAGACAACGTGTAGTTATTGTAAGATGGCGAAAGCCCGTTTGGAAGAGTTTGGTATCTCTTTCGAAGAAATATTGCTCGACGACGACGAAGAACGGCACGCATTTTACAAGAAATGCAGTATGGAAACGGATCAAACGATTCAAAGCGTCCCTCAAGTGTATGTCAATGATGTGCATATTGGAGGATGGACTGACCTGAAAGATATACTCACATTTGCTTTTGCACACGAGAAATTGGAATTGATTACGGAAGTAGTTGCTGAAAATCTAAATCGTATCATTGATTGTAATTTTTATCCTACGCCTAAAACGCACGCAAGTAATATGAATCATCGTCCCATTGGAATTGGTGTTCAGGGGTTAGCAGATACCTTTGCGAAGATGGGTATTTCTTTTGACAGTGAGGAAGCACAGACATTGAATAGGGAAATATTTGAAACCATATATTATGGATCGATGCGGCGTAGTTGTGATCTATCAAAGGAACGGTATTTGGAGGTGTGTCGTTTGCAAGAAGAAATCATTTTCGATTTATTTAATCATATTCCCGGATATTTGAAGTGGTTTGTGCCGCTATTTAGAAAGAATATGTATAACAAGGAGTTTACTTATTTTGAAAAGGTTAGTATAGAACCTCAGATCCCACAAGAGATTTCAATGTTGTATCATAAACATAAACCAACCATGCAAGAAATATTTGGAAGGGCTTTTTACGAAGTATTTGAATCTTACTTACAAGTACAAAAACAAAAATATGAATATCAATATGATCAATATGATCCTTTAGATGAAAAGCTAAAACTGTTAGTTCGTCAACCCAAACTCCACGGCTCTTATTCTTCTTTTGAGGGGTCTCCATTAAGCAAAGGACAGTTTCAGTTTGATCTTTGGGGACATACTCCATCGGATCGCTATAACTGGGATGAACTTCGTAACGAGATCATGACCTATGGAGTTCGCAACTCTCTTTGTGTTGCTCCGATGCCAACCGCGTCAACGTCTCAGATTTTGGCCAATAACGAATGTTTTGAGCCCTTTACAAGTAATATGTATTCTCGTCGGACGTCGGCGGGAGAGTTTGTGGTGATCAACAAACATTTAATGAATGAGCTCAAGTCGCAGGGGATTTGGAATACGGAATTGAAAAACGAAATCATTGAGCAAAAGGGATCCATTCAAAAAATAAAATCCATTCCACAAGAGATCAAGCAAAAATATAAGATTGTATGGGATATGTCCATGAAGCGTCTTATTGATATGGCAAAAGATCGAGGCGCTTTTATTTGTCAAAGTCAATCCATGAACTTATGGGTGGAAGATCCAAATTATAAGAATCTTACATCCATGCATTTTTACGCGTGGCGATGTGGATTGAAAACCGGAATCTATTATTTGCGTCGCAAAGCGAAACATCAAGCTCAACAATTTACGATTGAACCGAAAAATAATATTATAAATGAAGAACAAGAAGAAGAACCGTGTGAGATGTGCTCCGGATGATCATCCCATTGATTTTAATTTGAACGATTTACGATGATATGGACTGTATCCATGTATTCGAATACCGTCGGTGTGTTGTTTTGTTCCGTATCCTTTATTTGTAGATAATTTATATTTTTCGTCGTAATCTGGGTTTGCTTTTACGAATTCATCAATGTACGTATCGCGGGATACTTTCGCTAAAATAGAGGCCGCACTTATGGCCTTACATCGGTCATCTCCCTTGATCATACATTCATAGGAAATAGGATACATCTTATTTTGATAGAAATACACAAAATCTTTAAAGTAATTTCCATCTACACATATATGAAAATCGCGAAAATGGTCTGGTGTAAAATCAGGGTGATTTTCAATATATTGGGTGATTACATTGAAAATACTTTTGTGCATACTTTGTTGGGTCGCTTGAAGTATATTGATCGTATCAATCATTTCATGGGTCGCATAATCGATACTATAAATGGTAGATTGTTCTTGAATGTATTGAAATACTTCTTTTATTTTTTTCTTGGATGTAAACCTTTTACTATCTTTGAGAAGAGACAGATCAAAATCGTCTTGTGAAGGAAGAATAACTGCACTCGTGTATACATCTCCAAATAATGGTCCTCGACCCGCTTCGTCTACGCCAATAATAATTTGAGACATGGGATGGGAAATATTTTTATCTTATATATACAATCAATTTTATTCTTGTGTGTATATATAAATGTTTAAGGACAAAAAGTTTTTGGCTTTATTATTATTTATTATCATTATTGCATTCTCCATCCTTTCTGAATATAACATATTGGATACAATGAAGATGCCTTTACAAAAAACAAAAGAAAATTTTGATGATACGGTCCCTAGTTGTGATTATGGAGTTGACGTACCTGCTTGCTATAGTACGATTGTAGACGAAGATACACTATACAATTATAACTACTATGATGATAATTACATCCTCAAAACAGAAGTGGTTCCTCCTGTTTGTCCTGCGTGCCCGAGTTTGATCAATGGGCATAGCCATGAAGAAAATGTGGGCGAAAGTACATCCATTTTAGGCACAGATCAGGCAACAAGTGATGGAGATATTAATGTAGTATCGCAAGAACAAACCACGTCGGTTGAAGAAAACACCAATACAAATACGAGCAACACGAGCAACACCAGCAATGTGACAAACATATACAATCCAGAATCAAACAATGAAAATCAAAATCAAAACTCTACTTCAAACCAAGGACAAGTGTCTATGCCATCATTATCCTCTGGAAGTTCGACGGAAGAATACCAAAAAGAAATTGAACGATTGAAATCGGAATTAAACAAACTAAAACAAAATAATGGTGGTTCTTCCGATTCATGTCCTCCTTGCCCACCATGCGATCGATGCCCAGAACCTAGTTTTTCGTGTGAAAAGGTTTTGAATTATCGGTCTCCAAATGTAGGAAATTACCTTCCTTTGCCGGTTTTAAATGATTTCAGCACTTTTGATAATCAATAATTATCTTTCAAACGCATGGTTCGACATTTATCATTCATTTGAAAGGTTTCGCATTTTAATTGTTGAGGGACAATTTTAATAATACATTTCGATTTATTTCCATACAAAGGATCAACACATCCCTTTTCCTTTTGTTTTTTTTTCAATGTTTTTCTTATGATTTTACCTTTGTTACATCGTGCTCGAAAATGCTCGTATCGTTCTCGTACATTTTTATACGTTAAACCGCTTTTCTTTTTCAACATTTTATTGATTAATTCATGCAAATCATATACATACTTTGAAAATGTATATCTATTTTTCATATGTTTATTTTTTAAAGGTAAACATTTGAAGTTTTCTTTTAAATTGATTCGACAGTATTTACAAGGAAGTACATATTTGAGTTGATGAATAAACCGTTTGTATTGTTTTTTATCTTCTTTGGTTGGATGTAATGGATAATTGAAACTAATGGTATGTAACGAGTGCCATAAACTGGGCCCCCATACTGTGGTTAACATCCCATCTCCGCTTTGAAAATCTGCTTCTTGAAATACACTTTTGCTTTTTTTTCTCGTCTTCCTCATTATATAAGAGAAATATTCTTTTTTAGATCAAAAAATAGAGGATTTCGATTTACGTTTTTCATACAATATCTTGATATTGTTCTGAATCAACTCCACTTGATTGACTGTTGGAATATTGATATTTTCGTTGTATTTTTGTTGAATGATATCGTGTAAATAAATCTCCATATTTCCATTGTTTTTGATGTGAACTATTTTTCCAGTAATATGGTCTTTAATGATCATTTGGTTTATATGTTAGAATAATTTTATATCATTTATATATATGAATTTTTATATTTATATTGCTCTGAGTGTTCTGTTCATTCTCGCATGTTTGTATTCTGCCTACCAGTATTATGTATACTTTGTAAACAAGAAAGAATCGACAAATTATTTAGAAAATAAGGAGTTTTTAAAAAAAGCTTCTAATGTTCAATCGGAGCTTTATTTTTTTCACACTCAATGGTGTCCGCATTGTAAGACCTCCATGCCTGTGTGGGAAAACATTCAAAATAGTACCCGATTCAAACGATTCAACATTCATTTTATGAGCGTGGATTGTGAAGACAAGAAAAATGCCGCACTTGTTGACAAACATAAGATCAAAGAATATCCCAGCTTTGTATTGACTGCAAAGGGAAAGAATTATATATATGATGCAAATCTAAGTTCTGAAACACTAGAGAAATTTATTGTTGCGGTTTATGAAAAAATATAACTAAAATAAATATAGTAATAATTTATATTTATTTTACAATGGCGGATATTCCTCATCTTAACATTGATGAATTATATGAACGCAAAAAAGAAACAGATACTCAAAGAGTGAATATATACAATAAATTATTGGCAAAGATTCACAATAAAATAAAATTATCTTCACGATTGCGTGTAGAAGATGAGTTTTGTTCTTATGTTATGCCTGAAATACTGATTGGGTATCCAAACTATAATTTCAATGAATGTATCATATATATCACAAGTTGTCTCGAAGACGACGGGTTTCTCACAAAATATGTACATCCTAATTTGATATTAATCTCTTGGCGTCATTGGGTACCCCAATATGTGAGAGACGAAATCAAGAAAAAAACGGGGAAAAACATTGACAAGTTTGGAAATGAAATACAAGAAACGTTTGTCGTTGATAAAAAGGTTCGATTTTCACAAAAAGAAAAAGAAGACAAAAAATACAATAAGGAATATAAACCGAGTGGAAAATTCATTTATAGTAATGATGTATTGTCCACTATTAAGGGTATTCTATAAACGATCTAGGATGGATTTAGAAATCCTCGAATACCATTTCTCATGGTATGAAGAATATCTTGTGTTCCTCCAGAAACCTCTTCTAGCTTCTTTTCTTCTTCGGTTGCAGGAGCAGGCGCTGGCGCGGGCGTAGGAGCAGCCTCAGGTGCATTTGTAGGGGCATTTACAGGAGCAGGCGCAGACTCAGGTGCATTTGTAGATGTATTTGTAGGGGCATTTACAGGAGCAGGTGCAGGGGCATTTGTAGATGTATTTGTAGGGGCATTTACAGGAGCAGGCGCGGGAGCAGGGGCAGCCTCAGGGGCATTT
>CESP01034906.1_pt1 | contig 10426 bp, 7 predicted proteins | sample 531211 | NCBI WGS metagenome assembly CESP01 (sample SAMEA2622074, study PRJEB7988) | marine metagenome | biome: marine biome (ENVO:00000447); feature: surface water layer (ENVO:00002042); material: "saline water (ENVO:00002010), including plankton (ENVO:xxxxxxxx)" | depth 5 m | reverse complement strand
AAGTGAGAAGATGCTTTTTCTATTGTAGTGAAAAAACCTGTACATTCTGCAACAATTTCTACACCCATTCCAGACCAATTAATATTATTTGGGTCTCTTTCAGCAGTAATTTTTATGGGTTTTCCATTTATTATTAATTTTTCTTCACTTACCTCTACAGATCCATCGAAAGGACCATGAACAGAGTCATATTTTAAAAGATATGCAAGATGATCAATATTTAACAGGTCATTTACTGAAACTACATTGAAATCATCATTATTGATTGCAGACCTAAAAACTAATCTACCAATTCTCCCAAAACCATTTATACCAATATTTATAGCCATTTTATATTTATTTTAAATTTATTTTAAATTAAATTGAAATTATATCACAAACTCTTATCAAGTCCTTATCTAATTCTTGACCGCCTTTTATGGCCTTCTCGATAGGAATTGTTACCATTTTATCATCTATTATCCCAACCATAACATTGCTTTGATTTGATAGAAGACAATCAACTGCATGGACACCCATTCTAGAGGCTAAAACTCTATCAAAGCAAGTAGGTGATCCTCCTCTTTGAATATGCCCAAGTATTGAAACTCTAATTTCATAATGAGGAAGATTTTTTTCAATATGAGAAGAGAATTTAAAAACATTATCTCCAATTTTTTCCCCCTCTGATACAACAATTATGCTTGAGGATTTTCCTGATTTCTCACTTTTTTTCAAAGAATCCAACAATCTATCTAGGTCCATTCCTTGCTCAGGTATCAATACTTCTTCTGCACCAGCACCAATTCCAGCATTTAGTGCAATGTGGCCTGATCCTTTACCCATGACCTCAATAAAAAAAAGTCTGTTATGAGAACTTGCTGTATCTCTAATCTTATCAATTGCACTTACAGCTGTATTCAATGCTGTATCATAACCTAGTGAACATCTTGTACCTTCTAAATCATTATCAATGGTACCAGGAATTCCAATTGTTTTTATTCCATGCTCTTCCTCTAATAGCATAGCACCGGTTAATGAGCCATTACCTCCTATTACTACAAGTGAATCTATTTCATATTTATCTAATGTAGACTTAGCTTTCATTCTTCCCTCTTTTGTCCTGAATTCATGACATCTAGCTGATTTTAGAAATGTTCCACCTTTATTAACAATATTATTTACTCCTCGTGCATTAAGCTTCACCAAATCATCAGTAATTAATCCCTCATATCCTTTATAGACTCCAAAACATTCAATATTATTAAATACAGCTGACCTAGCAACTGCTCTTATGGCAGCATTCATTCCAGGAGCATCGCCACCTGATGTTAAAACACCTATTTTTTTGAGTTTATCAGCCATTTTTTAGTTGCACAAATTTAAATATAAAAATTTAGGATATTCAACAATAAGTATAAATTGTTAATTATTATTAGCAATAATTTTTGACAATAAACTCCTAAATGTCTGGAAGTCTACTTGATAAGATAAACCAATTCCTTGGGTATATCCTAATTCATCTCCAATGTATCTAAATTCATTTTCTCTATTGAAAACTTTAGCTCTTAATGTTCCATCTTCATTTAAAATGAAATCAATTTGAACATCTCCTATTATCAGTGTCTCTTCTATACCTCCAATTGGGACTCCAATCTTACCATTAAATAAAATTTTATCACTAATTTTTGTTGACAATGTTACACCAAATCTATCCTCAGTTTTTATATCAAGTATCTCACTCTTATCGCCCTGAAGATAGTTCAATCCTACTTCTAGAGGTCCCTGATTCCCTCCAAGTATATCACTAAAAACCTCAGAAACTTTTTCATAAATATTATTAGTTACACCTTCTATTGAAACACTTACCTCATTTATAAAAATACCTTGAGTCAATAGTGAGATAGCTTGAAGCTGCCTTACTTCAGGGTCGTTTAATTTATAATTTATCTCAGAAGTTACCGTACTACTTGTATTTGGAAAAAATATTTCAAAATCTGGACTATTAGGTTTTGTTAGTTCACCAGTTAGTTTTATATCTACATCTGTTGGGATTTTTTTGTTAAAATTAGGATTATCTAGTAGTAAAGCAGGATTTGCACCACCAGGAACCTCATATGTTGCCTGAATATTCATTTTAGCAGCAAGAGGATCTCCATCCCAAATAATTGTTCCTCCTTTTTTTAGTTCGAATTTTTTATCAATTAAAGCTAAGTTTCTAAAATTGTAAATTCCCTCACTTGCTACAAAATCTCCATATACATTAAACTTCCCATCTGAGTCAATTTCCATTAAAAGGTCACCATCACCTTTTCCACTGATATAACTACCCGTCTCTTGATCTATTGTTATCTCAACTTCTGCACTATTATTAATTTCTAAGTTCATGTTCAAATCAAGTGTCTTATTAATTTTATTTAATGTATAATCATTCTCGGGGGTTTCTTCAGAATAAGAATTTAAATCTGAAAAAGTAATAAAAGAAAAATCATCAACAGAGTAATTTCTGGACTGGGGAATAGTTATGTTTGTTCCACTTCTAGTTGCCCCGTTAATATCAATAGATACTTGATTAGTTGGTCCACTTATTTTGATATCTCCACCAAAATATGCATTACCATAGAAATTTTCATTTTCATTGTATTCTTTATTTAATATATAGAGTCTATCCGATATAAAGTCCAAATCTAAATTCCAGTTTTTAAAATCTTGATGAGTGATTCTACCCTCTAGGGATGTAGAAGAGGAATTAGAATCTGTATTAATATTGACATTATTAAAATCGAAATTCTGATTGTACAAATCTATTTCTGATTTATCTGATAACAAATATTCAATATTTAGATATGGGATTTTGAACTTTGACTGATTAAGATATAATTTACCATTGTGTTGAATATTATTAGATTTTCCCCATAGGTTTACCTCGCCAGAAACTTTGCTTGATATACTAGTCATTGTATTTGAACCAATCTTTTCGATGAATGATATATCAAAATTCTCAAATATTAAGTCAATATCTATATTTGGATCCTGATTAGCACCTATTATAGAGCCTTCACCTTGAATAATACTTAGATTATCTTTTAGTAGATTAATTTTTACGGCATATGAATCATAGTCAGTGTTACCAAAAACATTAATATTTAAATCTCCAAGATCATAATTTTTAATTTGAAGATTTGACAATTTAGAATCTAAATTAAGAGTTCTGTTTTCCATGTTCCTCCTAATATTTAATTCTGAATTAAAAACTCCAGAAATTGGATTTTTATTTATTTGATAAAGATCATTGATTATCAAATCTAAAACCTTGATATCAAAATTTAGATCGTCATTATTTCTATAATATCCATTTATATTGAGATTTTCACCAATAGAGGATTCCAACTTAAAAAAACCGTTATTAAGTAATATTTGAAAGTCAAAATCATTATTAAGAGTAATAAAATTAGCATTAAAAATTTTGTTTAATTCAGATAAATCTTCAAGCTCAATCTCTTCTTCAGAATTTTTAAAATATAGTTGGTGAAGCTTCAAAAAAGAGATAATATTATTTGAGTTTGACAGATTAACATTGAGATTTGATTGAGTTGAAAATTCAAACTTACCAGAATCATTTTCTCCATTATAGTCAATTTTACTAGAGATATCAAATATTTTTCTCAATGTATTACCCGAAAGATTAGAATTAATATTTATATTGTCTGATGAGAATAATATCGTTCCTTCAAGATTATTATTCCTAATAAATGAATCGGTTGTTATATTAAACTCACTATCATTTTTAATAAAATTAATATTTGAATTAATAAAACTTAATTCTTTAGAAGACCCTTTAATAGATGAATTAAAGTCCATATAATTTAGATCCAAAATTTCTAAGATTTGATCATTTTCCTCAAGCTTAGATTTTATATCAAACTGATAATTTAAATTTTCTAGCTTAGCTGTGCCATTAATATTGATATCAGGTTCAAGGTCATTAAGCTCATTTAGATTAAAAATTAAATTTTTATTTTTAATAATTAAATTTCCTTGAAGTAATGGAAGATCAATTTTTTCATCAATTTCATAATTCACTCTTAAAAATTCTTCATTTATTTTTAGATTATTTATTAAAGTATTTACTTTTATATCATCAGATAAAACATCCATTAAGTTAATTTCAGCATTTAACTCAAAAAATTTACTATTTAAAAAAAATCTATCAATGGTAATTTCTTTATTTGAACCTGAAAATTCGATTTGTCCTGAATAAAGATTATCTACAATAAAATTATTTTGGATTATATTAAATGATGAAGGATTTACATTAAAATTAAAGCTAGCATTTCTTATTTTTTTAATTTGGAGCTCTTCGTCAAAATCAATAATTATATCACCATTTATAAAGTTATTTTCATTAGCTAAATAAGTATTATTTAGATATAGCTTATCACTTTCAAAATTTACAATCGAATTAAAATTATCTATCTTGATATTATCAAAATCTCCATCGAAACTTTCTATTTCAAAGTTTACACCATTTTGAACTGGACTAATTTCCTTAATAAAGGAATTATTTATAATTAATTGATTTTGGATTGAATCATCTTTTATTATAAAACGAGAATTTGATATTTCTAAATTGTCAAAAAAGAAATTTTCAAAAATTTGTTCTAAATCATTTTCACTTAGGCTTTGACCAATGCCTTTAACATCTTTGTCTATATAAATTTTTAGACCATCAATTTTTAAAGAACTGTAATACTGATTATTTGATATTATAGGAATATATTTTGTGCTTAATGATTCTAAATTAAATATAGTGTCAGAATTTATATCAGACAGCAAGATATCAGACATTATAAGTTCACCTTTCAAATTATACCTTGAGTTCGATATTTCAATTTTATTTTTAGTATTTGAGTTTACATATGATATTATATTATTTCTAATATAATCTTGGAAAGAGTTAGTATTAATAATAAAGAAAAATAAGAAAAACACACACAGCATTAGTCCTATTATGATTAAAAATATTGTTTTTAAATTCTTAATGATATTTCTTGTTTAAATTTGTTATACAAAGATAGTAATGTCAAATAAAGATATCTACATACTTGGAATTGAATCCTCTTGTGATGATACTTCAGCTGCGGTTTTAAAAAATGATAGAGTACTATCAAATGTAATCGCTAATCAAGATATCCATAAAAATTACGGAGGTGTAGTCCCAGAACTTGCTTCTCGTGCTCACTTGTCAAATATGATACCCACTGTTGAGTCTGCAATTAGAGAGGCAAAAATTTCATTGGATCAACTTTCAGCAATTTCTTTCACTAAAGGACCAGGATTAATGGGATCATTAATTGTAGGAACTGAATTTTCCAAAGCACTAGGTATATCATTAAAAATACCAGTTATAGAGGTGAATCATATGCAAGCTCATATATTAGTTCATTTTATAAATAATGGAAGCACTAAACCTTCTTTCCCTTTTCTTGGTGTTACCATTTCGGGTGGTCATACACAATTTATTCTTGTTAAAGATTATTTTGAAATGGAGATTTTGGGCGAAACACTAGATGATGCAATTGGAGAAGCCTTTGATAAATGTGGAAAAAAACTAGGATTAGGATATCCTGCAGGACCATTAATTGATAAAATTGCAAAAAAAGGTGATGAAAATAAATTTATATTTCCCTTGCCAAAAGTTGAGGGTGGAGACATAAGTTACTCTGGAACAAAAACTGCATTCATTAATTTTCTGCATAAAAATCAAACTAAAAATATTGAATTTATCAATCAAAACATTAATCATATCTGTGCATCTATTCAAAAGAATTTAATTGATAATTTAATGAATAAAGTTCATTTACTATCTGTTAAAAATGGACTTGATACAATAGTTTTTGGTGGTGGTGTTTCTGCTAATAGTTATCTGAAAAGTAGATTAGAAAAGTTTTCAAATGATAATAATTTAAAAATATTTATTCCTGAAATTCAATTTTGTACAGATAATGCTGCAATGATAGGAATTGTTGGATATCTAAAGTTTAAAGACTCACTTGAGTCAAATCTCAAATCAACCCCTTCACCTAGACTTACTTTCTAATGGATTTATTTTTTTCAAATTTTAAATCAAATGATAAATATGTAGTCATAAATGAGTTAGATAGTAAACACATCACAAGATCATTTAGAAAGAATATTGGTGATTGTGTTAAAATAACCAATGGAATAGGTTATTTGTGTAATGCAGAAATAGTTGAGATGGGGAAGAGAATAAAAGTTAAAGTCAAGAGTATTGAAAAATTTGAGTCATCTATTCACTCTATTCACATTGCACTTTCTCCATTAAAAAACACATCCAGGTTTGAGTGGTTTGTTGAAAAAGCTACAGAATTGGGAATCAGCCAAATTACCCCATTAATATGTGAATATTCTGAAAAAAAGAAAGTCAATATTGATAGATTAGATAGAATTTTAATTAGTTCCTTAAAACAATCAAATCAATTTTTCAAACCTATTATTAATTCAATTAAGACTTTTGAAAATTTTATAATTAATAACGAAGATGAAAAATTGATGGCTAATATTAAATCATCAAATAAAATTAACGCACAACTTTTTACTCAAAAGAATATTTGTCTAATGATTGGACCTGAAGGAGGGTTTTCAATTGAGGAGATTGAAATTGCAAAGAAACATAATATTAAGCAAGTTACTCTAGGTAAAAGCAGATTAAGATCAGAGACTGCTGCAATCTATGGCTTGTCTCTAATAAAATCTATAATTAGTTAATAATTATTTTTACTAAAAGTTAGATTAGCTTTCTGACTCTCAATTGACTCAATAAATTCAACTTTCAGATTATCTATCAGATCTTTACATGCTGGATTATCTTTAATCGAGCTTACTCCGTGTCCCGCAGACCAAATTGTTTTCCAAGCTTTTGCCTCAGCCTCAGCCATATCTTTTCCAAAATCTATTTTTTTAGAATCATTCCAAACTTCCTCTGTAACTCCCATAGCCTCTAGACTGGGCCTCAGAAAATTAGCATGCACTCCAGATACTGCAGCTGTATAGACTATGTCTTCAGCTGAGGAATTAATTATCATATCTTTATACCCGTCCTCAGCCATACTCTCTTTAGTGTTAATAAATCGAGTACCCATATATGCTATATCTGCACCCATTTGAAGTGCAGAAGCAATATCCCTTCCAGTTGAGATGGATCCTGATAAAATAATAGTTTTATCAAAGAAACTTTTTATCAAAGAGATCATTGCCATAGGATTCTTTAATCCAGCATGGCCACCTGCCCCAGCGGTAACAAGAACTAAACCATCAACATTTGCCTCAGCAGCTTTCTCTGCATGCCTTTTTTTTATAATATCATGATATACTAATCCACCATAGCTATGAATTGCATTTACAATATCAGGGACAGCTCCTAATGATGTAATAATTAATGGGACTTTATGTTTAACACAGATATCTAGATCTGCCTTAATTCTAATATTTGAGGGGTGAACAATTAAATTTACTCCAAATGGTGCAGGTTTTATTCCAGTCTCGTTCTCAAATTTTAAGAGTTCATCTTTAATCTGAATTACCCACTCTTCAAAACCTTCTGAAGTTCTTTGATTTAAAGCTGGAAAAGTTCCAACTATTCCCTTTTTACAACATTCAATAACAAGCTTTGGACCTGAAATTAAGAATAGAGGTGCTGCAATTACAGGCATGTTTAATTTATTATAAAAGTCTTTATCCATTATTTCTTTTTTTGCAAGACCATTCAAATTCAAATTCAGAGACTAAGTCTCCTTCCTCGTCATACCCTCTAGCTTTAAACCATTCACTAGAGGTAATATTATTAATGGTCAAATTAATTAGTTTTTTAGCTATTTCTCCTTCACTACAAGAAAAAGTTATTTTACCTACTGCTTTTTTATGAAATCTTGATTTATTACTCACAAGAAGCATTGAGATGTTAGTATTGGAATCCTGAATAGATTTAGTAAGTAACATACCTGTAGTTAATTCAGCTGCCATCCCTTGAACTGCCCAAAACATAGACCTGTAAGGATTTTGATTAATCCATTTAAACCTTACTTTAACTTCACATTTATTTTCATTAATTAAAGTAAGTCTAACTCCAGATAACCAGGCAGCAGGGAGCTTTAAAAGCATCCATCTATTAATTTTACTTGGTGCAAATTTCATTTATTCTGTTAAAATACTAAATCCAATATGAATATTACCAGTTTCTTTATCAATATACAATTCTCTATCCTTTTGAGTTCCATGACAAGTATCTATTGAACAAAACAGTGATCCTCCTGCTAACCTTACTTGATCTTCGTTATCAGTCTCGGTAATATCCCATACATTTCCAACAATATTGACAGATTTGACATCAGAAATTGGGTAAATATTATTTGAGACAATAATCCTATTATCTGATGCTACAAATTTCCAGTACTCTTCATAAGTGGGAAGTCTAACATCTGCCCATTTGCAATACTCAATCGCATCTTTGTAACTTACTTGTGTTACAGGTAGACTATCAAATGAATTATTAATACCATCCGGTTTTATCCAATTTGCTCCATTAACAACTTTATAATCATAAACATTTTCTTGAACAAAGGACCAACCATACTCTTCTGCACTAGTTATGTATCCTGTTGCATCAATAAAGTCTTTAAATTCTTTTACTGATACAGTCTTAACATTGTAGTCTTTTGGGGATGAACATGAAACTAATATCATGAATAATATGTATATTTTTTTCATACTAATTATATAAGAAACTTTTATCTAATTCCTCTGAGTCTTTATATTTAATCCTTAATTCTTTTAATTCCTCTGTTAGCTTGAGAACAACATCTGCATAATTTGCATCATTGTAAACGTTATTCATCTCATTTGGATCATTTTTACGATCATATAATTCCCACTCATTGACATCAAAATAAAAGTGAACAAGTTTATAATCTTTATTTACTATTCCATAGTGTCTCTTTGCCATATGCACAGATGGGTACTCATAGTAATGATAATAAACTGATTCTCTGGTCCATTTATCAGAATTTCCTTTTAATAATGGCATAAGACTCTCGCCTTGCATATCTTTTGGCGCATCAATCATCGCAGCTTCTAGAAAGGTCTGAGCAAAGTCAAGATTTTGAACCATTTCATAATTTGTTGTTCCAGGTTTAATTTGATTAGGCCATTTAATCATTAGCGGAGTTTTGAATGACTCATCATAAATAAACCTCTTATCAAACCATCCGTGCTCACCAAGATAGAATCCTTGATCTGAAGTGTAAACAACTATAGTATTCTTGTTAAGCCCTGTCTCTTCTAGATAGTCTAAAACTCTACCGACATTGTCATCTACAGATGAAATCGTTGCCAAATAGTCCTGCATATATCTTTGAAACTTCCATTGCATCTTCTGTTTATTATTCATTTTAGGCCAATTAGTCTCAAAATCTTTACTTATTTTATCTAAAGTAACATCGTATTTTTTCTTTTGTTCTTCATTAGCTCTGTTATATCTATCATTGAATTCACTCGAGCTAGGTTCAAAAAAAGTTCCATCACCTCTAGCATAAACAATTTTTGGTTCTACATATTTCATTTTCTCAAATACAGATGGCCTAACCTTGCTATCTTGCATGTACTGCATGTGAGAAAGGAGATTCATCTCAGCAGTTTTTGCAGCGGTACCTCTATTAGAGTAATCATCAAAAAGAGTCTCTGGTTCTGGAAACTTTTTTTTATAAAATTCAGCAAACTTTTCTGGGCTTGGCCACCAAGCTCTGTGGGGTGCTTTATGAAGATAAAATGTTAAGAAGGGCTTATCCTTATCTCTTTTATTTTTAAACCAGTCTAATGTCAAGTCAGTAATAACATCTGTTACATACCCAGTTATAATTGTGTCCTTATCTTTGCCTAAAAATCTAGGGTTAATATAATCTCCCTGTCCCGGAAGAATAAGGAAGTCATCTATACCCTTAGGATTATTTCCAAAATGCAGTTTGCCAAACATAGCTGTTTGATATCCAGCTGTTTTAAACAATTGGGGAAAAGTCATCTGGGAATCATCAAATTTTGCAATGTTATCTATTTTACCATTAATATGACTGTGTTTACCAGTTAGTATGACAGCTCTGGAGGGAGCGCATATAGAATTTGTCACTGAGGCATTAGTAAATAACATTCCTTCATCAGCAATTCTGTCAATGTTTGGAGTCTGTATTAATCTATCATCATAAGCACTTATAGCTTGATAAGCATGATCATCAGACATTATAAACAAGATATTAGGTTTAATATTTTCTACTTTATTACAGCTAGTAATAAATAATAACGTTAAAATATGAACTACAAATAGTTTTTTAATCATAATTATTTCAAATCTATTAATAAATCCTTTGCAATTATCAAA
>CESP01104189.1_pt1 | contig 10431 bp, 8 predicted proteins | sample 531211 | NCBI WGS metagenome assembly CESP01 (sample SAMEA2622074, study PRJEB7988) | marine metagenome | biome: marine biome (ENVO:00000447); feature: surface water layer (ENVO:00002042); material: "saline water (ENVO:00002010), including plankton (ENVO:xxxxxxxx)" | depth 5 m | reverse complement strand
TCCTTTTTTTTTTTTGATAATTTTCTACTATAAATTTATTCAAAATATATTTATTATCAATTCCAAACTTCAAAGTAATCAAATTATCAGTACTTCTTAAAGTTTGAATAATCCTAAAATCATCAAAGGAAACTAATTGACCTTTTGTAAAATTACTTTTTCTAAATAGTCCTAAATGATAATTAAATTTAGCTTGTAATTCAGATTCCAAAATCTGTTAACAATTATTATTTCAATAAACTCAGGATTATATAATCAAAATAAACCAATAATTATATGGACCATATTTTAATAGCTGAATGTTGTCAGAATCATAATGGTTCCATAAATATCCTGAAAGAGATGGTTAAAAAAGCCGCTCAATCAGGGGCTACGCATGTAAAAATGCAAACTATCTTTTCTAAAAATCTTACATACAGACCTCAATTTGAAGCGGGTATGCATGATTACAAAGGTAACTTAATATATATTAAAAGGCCTTACAAAGAGGAGCATATAAGACTAAAGTCATTAGAAATGAATGAGAAATCTCATGAAATATTTATTGAAGAATGCAATAAAAATAATGTAAAAGCAATGACAACTTGCTTCGCCCACGAGAATATAGAATTTATAAAAAATTTAGGTTTTTCAGCAGTAAAAATTGCTTCATATGATGCTTCATCCTATGAAATGATCAATAATTGCATAAGAAATTTTAAAGATATTTTCATATCAACAGGTGCTACTTATGATGAGGAAATAAAGAAATTAGGAAAAATCATTAACAAAGAGACACCACTCCTTCATTGCATAACAAGTTACCCAAACAAATGTGAATATGCCAATATTGATAGAATTAATTATCTTAAAGAATTCTCTAATATAGTTGGATTCTCCGACCATACAGAATATTTAATTGACAAAAATGAGGCATCACTAGTAGCTATATTTTTAGGTGCTAAGGTAATAGAACGCCACTTTACAATCTTAGACTCAAAAGAAACGAAGGATGGAAAGGTTTCAATTGATAGTAAAGGTGTCGCAGAAATTGATTATTTCTTTTCTCTGTCAAGAGATAATAGACTTGAATATCTTCAAAAGAATTATCCTAATTGGGAAAGGTGTATTGGGTCCAAAAATAGAACTTTATCTGAAAATGAACTTTTGAATAGAAGATACTATCGAGGTAGATTTGCCACTGCAAGAAACATTCAATTTAATACACCCCCTACTGAATGGATTTACAATTGGGAAACATATGAATAACCAAAGTTTTTATATTGAAAGTAATAAATTCTTCCTAATTTCATTGGGAAGTAACTTTAACTTAGAGGATTGTTTAAAAACTGACGTAGAAATTGGTGGTACATATTTTGTAGTAGAAGAAAAAACTTTATTAGGCTTATTTACAGATAGGGATATAAGAAGCTCAAGAATTGATTTGAAAAAAAAAATAATTGAATCTACAGAGTTGTGGCAAAAAGAAATAATTTTTTTAAAAGATAATGAAATCGTGAACACCAATGAAGAACAAATCATAAATCTTATAAAGCAAAAATGTGCAAAACTTAAACTAAATAAATATCCCAATCATATTCCAGTAATTAATGATAAAAATGCCTTAATAAAAATATTAGATTTCAATAAATTAAATACTTATAACTCTCAAAAGAACAAAAGAATTAATAGTGTGAGCGTTATTGGAATGGGTTATGTTGGATTAACTTTGGCAATAACACTTGCTGATAAAGGATTTCAAGTTTTTGGTTATGATATTTCTGAATCAATAATTAAAAAACTAAATAGATGTCAAACCCATATTTTAGAACCAAGAATAGAAGAATATTTGAAGAGGCTCAAGGAAACTAAAAAATTAGAATTTGGTTTAATACAAAATATCAAACAACATGATGCTTATATAATTTGTGTTGGTACTGACGTTGTTAAAAAAAAATTAGATGATCGAGCTTTGAAGGCCTCTATAAAATCAGTTTCAAAAGTCTATAATAATGAATCACATATTTTCCTTAGATCAACGGTACCTGTTGGTACTTCAAGAAATTTAATTAATTATCTCAAGAAATTAAGAAGTGACATATCAGAAAATGAAATAAACTTATCTTTTACACCAGAGAGAACAATCGAAGGTGATGCTTTCGAAGAAATAAAAAATATTCCACAAATAATTGGATCTAATAATGAAAGAGCACTTGAGAAAGCAGAGCAATTTTGGAACAAAATATCTTTAAGCAGTCTTCTTTGCGAAAATCTAGAGGAAGCAGAATTAGTAAAACTAATAAATAATTCTTATAGAGATCTAAGATTTGCTTTTGCTAATCAAATAGGGATAATGTGCGAAAAATATAGTATTAATGCACATAAACTTATAAGCAAAGCAAACTCTGGTTATCCAAGAGATCCTATTGCTTATCCAAGTCCTGGAGTGGGAGGATACTGTCTCACAAAAGATCCCTTACTTTTAAATCAGTCTTTCAAAGGAAACAAATCTCTTTCTCAATTAGCTAGAGACATCAATATAGATGCAACATATGCCCCCATAAGAGCAATTAAAAATTGGGTCTTAGAAAAAAATATTAATTTTAACTCTTTAAAAGTTCTAATAATAGGTTTAGCTTTTAAAGGGTCGCCTTCTACAAAAGACACTAGGTGTAGTATTAGTATTGACATTTTAGAAAAATTAATAGAACTAAATGTTAGTGAAATATTTATATTTGATGGAGCTAACGCAGACTTACCTAAGGAAATGGAAAAAGATAATGTACATAATTTAGGATCCGAATTACTTAAAAAAACAAATTTAAGTAAAACAAGAGCAAACGTTATTTTAATTTTAAATAATCATCCTGATAATAAATTACTTAAATTAAGTACCTTTATATCTGAGGCAAGCTATGAAGTTTTATTATTTGACGGATGGGATCAAGTTAGTGCCTTAAATGGTTTAAATTTTAAGAATTTACATTATAGAACAATAGGCCAAACTAAATGAAAAAATTAGCTTGGATTATTTGTCCAAATGGAGGAGGTCATAAGTACAGATCAGAAAGGACTTTCAATTTATTAAAAAACTTTTTAAAAAGTAAAAACTTCGAATTATATTTTTGGGGTCCAGGTCCTAAAACACAATTTTTTAAAAATGAAAAATTCCACGAAATTTTTAAATCTGATAATTATTCATGGCCAAAATATAGCATTAAAGATTTTAAACCAGAGAATTTTGATCTAATTATTTCTGATAATATTATTGAAAATAAACTAGGATATTTTTTAAAAGAAAATGAATCAGTGCCTTTTATTTTTCTTTCGTCATTTATGTGGGAAATGATAGATTCTGATTATGATAAAAACCAAATATTATGGATTTTTGATAGATTAAATTGTCACTTCATTTTTAATAAATATTTTTTTAACGAAAAAATTATAGGGAAGCCAAGAAATTTTACAGATCATGGACTCACTTGTGATAATAAAATTCTACAAAACAAATTTAAAGAAGGTATATTCAAAATATACATTACTCTTGGTCTTAGTGAAATTATTAATCAAGAGATAATTGAAAGAATTAGATTTGTCATAAACAATCTAAATAAAAATATAAAAGTTTATTCTGATAGCAATCTTTATAAATATATAAAAAACGTTGAACCACTAGACCATAATAAAGGAATATCAATTGCAAACTTAATTATTTGCAGGCCTGGTTTAGGAACTCTAAATCAAGCTCTTTGTAGTGGTATAGAATACTTTATAACTTGTCCGGAGCCAGAAAATAAAGAAATGATTTCAAATGAAAATTCGTTAATTAAAATAGTAAATGTAAAAAATATATATGATCAAAATATTAATGAATTTATAGATTCAGTTTCAAAAAAACAAAAAAAAAGTCAATTTTTAGAAAGAGAGGGTTTTGAAGAAATAGTATTTTCAATTAAAAATTATGTAAACAAAAATTTTGTATGAAAATCTACTCTTTAATAACTGCAAGATCAGGATCAAAAGGATTAAAAAATAAAAATATTTTCCCTATCAATAATATTCCTTTAATTCTATACAGTATTTATGCATCACTAAACTCAGAATATATTACAAAAACTTTTGTATCTACTGATTCTAAAAAATATGCAGATCTTTGCGAAAAAAATGGCGCAATAATACCATTTATTAGACCAAAAGAAATTTCATTGGATGATTCAAGTGATTTTTGCGTTTTCAAGCATTTTGTAGAAAAAATGAATGAATTAAATGATTGTCCTGAACTTATAATTCATTTAAGACCTACATCACCAGATAGACCAAAAGGTTTAATTGATAAATCAATAAAACAATTTTTAGAAGCAGAAGAAGATTATGATTCTGCCAGATCAATCACCGAAATTGATAATAGAATCTTGAAATCTTGTTTCCTTGAGGACAAAAACATTCTAAAACCTCTATGGATTCCAAATAAATCTAGTTTTCTTGATATCTGGCAATGGCAAAGGCAAGATCTTCCAAAGATTTTCAAAACAGATGGGAGGGTTGATATTATAAAAACTAAAAATATCAGTAACAATAACTTACATGGAACAAAATCTTTTGGTTTTAATACTAAATTACCTTTAATTGATATAGATACAATTTCAGATATTAATGGGATTTCAGAAAAACTTAGAGACAATTTAAGAGACTATAAAATCATGAGTTTATAAAATAAAATTAAAAAGCTTAATTGATATTAAATAAATTTTTTGAAATTTTTTATAAATGTGATAACTAGCAAAAAATTTTCATGATTATAAAGATTTTTATTGATAATAGAAATACCAAATAAATTAATAACTTTTAGATCTAACCTTTTCTTGATAGATTCTATTTCTTGCAATTTCAATAATCCAAGTTTGCATAAAAATATCACTCTATCCCTATCAAATAAATAATTATATGATTCAATTTTTTCATATTTATTACTCTTAGATAATTTTAAGAGTTATATGCCATGAAGGTACTCTCTACAAGTTGAGTTGTGGTCCTCTCAACAAATCATACCTCTACATTATGTTTGAGAATCTTTAATTTTAAGAAAATAATAATTCGATATATAAAATCTTTATTTATTCGCTTCTTTATATATATCTTCAACAAAGCTTACTATTCTCTCTCTAAAGGGCTTTTTGAAAGGTTTTATTATGAATTCAGAAGCTTTTTTAACATCTTTTGAATAAGACAAATTATTAGTTTTTTTAATTAATTCGCTGGTTAATTCCAGTAGTTGATCACCCCCCCAGGCCACTAAAACTTCTGGAATTGAAAGGAATTCCTCAAAATGAGTTTGTTTCAAAGAACTTTTAAAATGATCATCGTTACCTTCGTCTATTGGCATATAACACAATACAGGTTTTCCTAAAATCATCCCTTCTATTAAAATTGTTGATAGTGGTGAAATAATTGCATCAACTGCTGATAACAAATTTCTTGTGTCCTCATAATTAGCCATTTCTTTCTTTTTATCTCCCTTTCTTATTAGTTCTAGATAGTAAAACATACTTTTATCAACTTTCACATTTTTAAAATCATGATTAAGGAATCTTGTACCATCTAGGCCACCTTCTCCCCACGGATGAGGTCTATAAATTACATTAGTTGGGGGGAGAAAACCTGACGAAATTGCATCATCTATTCTAGAAAGATGATCAAATTCATTTGTCAATTTGCTCGATCCTGCATAAAGTAATAATCTTTTATCTCTAACAAAATCATGGGATTTAAAAATTTCTAACTTGCTTTTATTAGGTTTTTCTAAATAAATATCAAATTGAGCTGCGCCAAATTCAAATACTCTTTCCGACCTCATTCGCATAAATGATATTGCATGTTTTTTTGTTTGAGGTCCCCAAACTAATAACCAAAAGTCATTACTGATTACAGTTCTCTTTGATGCAGGATTATCCCAACTATTCATAATTAAGATGGTAGGAATTTTCCTTTCAGAGCCCATTTTTACCAAATCATTTACGTAAACACCTTCTAAAACACAAGGATGAATTATTAAATCTGGATTATAATTTTTCAGTAAAATATCTAATGTGTGATACGGATTATTTTTTAATATTAAATTAGTTATTAAAGTAAAAATATCAAAAACTCCTACTAATCCAAAAAAACGATAAACGAAATATAGTTTTAAAGGGTTAGTACTTTTGAAGAGTTTATGAAACATTTGCCTTTGATTTTTTGAGATACTTTTTTGATGCCTAAGACGCTCAACAAAAAATTTCATTCTCCATAAGCTTAATCTTTTTTCATGCGATGGAATATCTATAATTTGTTCCTTCCTAATATTTAAATCATGAGGATTTATTTTCCCTAAACGTTTATGGCCCATTGGGAAAACGTACTTTATATCATGTTTTCTCTCTAATAAAGAGAAAGCTTTACTTGAAATAAAATGTCTTATTGTTATATCAGCTTCTAAAAAAACAAAAATTCTCATAATTATATAGCTATATATATTATCTAAAATGATAAGTTAAAATTGAAAATTAATTTATTGAACTTCAATATAATAAAATAAAAATTGAGAAAAATAAAAAAAAAAAGAAAAAAAGCGAAATAAATGATTAAAAAATCAGTAATACCAGTAATTTTATGCGGAGGTTCAGGAACAAGACTTTGGCCTCTTTCTCGCGAAAGTTTTCCAAAACAATTCCTTTCTTTACAGCCAGAGGATTCGAAGTCACTTCTGCAAAAGACACAAGAGAGAATATCAAATGTAAATTACATAAAAAATCCTATTTTAATTTGTAATGAGGAGCATAGATTTATTGTGGCAGAACAAATGAGAGAAATAAATATTAAGCCATCTGCTATTTTATTAGAACCATTCGGAAAAAATACTGAACCTGCTATAACTATTGCATCTCTTAAAGCTTTAGAGTTAGATCAAGACCCAGTTTTACTTGTACTCTCATCTGATCATGAAATCAAGGATGAAGAAGAGTTTCTTAAAGTTATTGAGGCAGGAATAGAGAAAGCATCTGAAGGAAAGCTAGTAACGTTTGGAGTTATTCCCACAGCACCAGAAACGGGGTATGGATATATCAAATCTAAAGAAAACGTTGAATTATCTCCCATTAAAGGTTCTGAAATAGATTCATTTATAGAAAAACCAGATAAAGAAACAGCCAAAAAACTTCTTAAAGATAAAAAATACACTTGGAATAGTGGAATTTTTTTATTTAAAGCCAAAGCAATCTTAAAAGAAATTTGTAAATATAACCCAGAAGTAATTAGCATTTGCAAGGATGCACTAAAAGATAATTATTTAGATTTAGATTTCCAAAGACTTAATATTGACATTTTTTCCAAATGTCCAAATCTTTCTATCGATATTGGCGTAATGGAAAAAACTAGTTTAGGCTTCATTTTACCTCTCAATGTTGGTTGGAGTGATATTGGAAGTTGGGATGCTCTCTGGGAAATATCCAAAAAAGATGATGAAGGAAATTTCACAGAAGGCAATATATACCAGAAAAATAACACTAATTGTTACTTACGCGGAGAAAAAAGATTAATTGCTGCAATAGGATTGAAAAATGTAATAGTTGTTGAAACGAGTGACGCTATTTTAATAGCCACCAAAGAGCATTCACAAAAGATTAAAAATATAGTAAATGAACTTAAGGCAAAGAAATTTTCAGAAGGTCAAAACCATAAAAAAGTATTTAGACCATGGGGTTACTATGAATCAATTATTGATGATAAAAGGTGGCAAGTTAAGTTAATTAATGTTAAATCTGGCGAAAAACTTTCTCTTCAATTACATCATCATCGTTCAGAACATTGGGTTGTAGTAAATGGAACTGCAAAAGTTGAGATAGATAATAAAGAATTTATATTGCATGAAAACCAAAGTTCATACATACCTATAGGTTCAAAACATAGATTATCTAATCCAGGACAAATTCCTTTAAAATTGATTGAAATTCAGAGTGGATCTTATCTTGGAGAGGATGATATTCAAAGATTTGATGATAACTATGGGCGCGTAACTAAGCTTTAAAATTCATAAGATAATCAAATAATATTAAAAAGTTATGTTCAAATTTATAACTAAAATAAAAAAGAATAAAAGACTAAGAGAAGTAAGAAATTTATTATTAATATTTTTTCAAAGATTTATAGAAAATTTTAATTATAAAAAAATTAAAAATACTAAAATTAATTTTATTGTAGAAAGAGCTAATTGGGCTATTAAATGGGACGGTATTTATATCACTAAATCTTTGAATCAATTTTTAGATAATAAAGCATCTAAAATAAGTGAAATTCCGCATTTAAATTCTGAAAATAAAGTTATACATTTTGCCTCTCAATATATGTGGTTAGATTGGCAGAAATTACTTCCAAAAAACAATAAATATATTGTTTCCTTCTTTCACGGGAAACCAGAAGATAGTGATGAAGTAGCTAAGCATATCCATGAATTTATAGAAACAAAAAATAAAATTTATAAAGTTATAACAGCCTCCTCATTGGTCTATAAAAGATTAATAAAGTGGGGAATACCAACAAAAAAACTTGTTCTTATACATACTGGTGTCGATACAAATCTTTTTTTAATGCCATCCAAAAACAAAAAAACATTTATGAGAAATAAACTTGGACTTAAAAAAAACGAAATAGTAATAGGATCTTTTCAAAAAGATGGAGTTGGATGGGGAGAAGGTAATTTACCTAAATATATAAAGGGTCCAGATTTATTTGTTCATTCAATAGAAATAATGTCAAAAACTTTACCGATTGTTGTCCTCTTAACAGGCCCTTCAAGAGGATATATAAAGAACGAATTAACCAAAAGAAATATAAAGTTTAAGCATGTTTATCTAAGAAATTATGAAGAAATAGTTGATTATTATCATGCACTTGATCTTTACATAGTCTCATCAAGAGAAGAAGGAGGTCCAAAACCATTAATTGAATCTATGGCTAGCGGAGTACCTGTTGTTACTACAAATGTAGGAATGGCTAAAGACTTTATTAAAGATAATATAAATGGAGGGATAGTAGAAAGTTTTAATCCAAAAGACATTGCAAAAAAAAGCATAGAAATATTAAATCTCCCAAAAGAGACTTTAATTTCTAATGCAAGAAAAGATGTAATGAAAGCTGACTGGGATGTAGTTGCTAAGTTACACTGGGAAAATGTTTATAAACCTGCTTTGAATGTTCTAAAAGACTAAAAAACAAATTGCGAAGTCAATAGGTTAAAATTCTAAACGAAAATAAAGAAATAAATATGAAAATACTTATTACTGGAGCGGCTGGCTTTATTGGATTCCACCTAACTAAAAAAATTTTAGAAGGTGGAATTTCTGTTCTAGCTATTGATAATTTAAATTCTTATTATGATCCGGTTTTGAAAGATGCAAGATTAAATCAGCTTAAAATCATATCTAAATCCTCAGGAGCAGAATTAATTTTTGAAAAGTGTGATATTACTGAAAAGGACAAAATAGATAAAATCTTTAAAAAATATAGACCACAAAAAGTAGTTAATTTAGCAGCTCAAGCTGGTGTGAGATATTCCCTTGAGAACCCTGAAGCATATATTCAAACTAACATAGTGGGGTTCTCAAATATTCTAGAAGGATGTAGAAATTTTGGTATAGAACATCTTGTATATGCTAGTAGTAGTTCAGTTTATGGAGGGAATACAAATACCCCTTTCTCTGAAAAACAAAGTGTTGATCATCCTGTAAGCCTGTATGCAGCTACAAAGAAATCTAATGAACTAATGGCCCACACATATAGTCATTTATATGGGATACCTACTACTGGTCTAAGATTTTTTACTGTTTATGGTCCTTGGGGCAGACCAGATATGGCTCTATTTTTGTTCACTAAGGCAATCCTAAATGATCAGCCAATAAAGGTTTTTAATCATGGGAAAATGATTAGAGATTTCACATACATTGACGACATAGTAGAAAGTGTCATTCAAATCATAAATAAACCTTCTTTACCTGATAAGTTTTTCGATACGAAATCACCAAATCCTGCATCAAGTTGGTCACCCTACAGAGTATTTAACATTGGAAATTCAACTCCAACTTCTTTGCTAGATTATATAGATGCTATTGAAAATGAGATTGGTAAAAAGTCAAAAAAACTATTTCTACCAATGCAACCTGGAGATGTGCCTGAAACAGAATCAGATACATCACTTCTTGAATCTTGGATCGGTTTCAAACCAAATACCTCTATTAAAAATGGTGTAAAACAATTCATAACTTGGTATAGAGACTTTTACAAAATATAAGATGTGATCAAAATTTCAAGTTTGCCAGAATTAAATAACTGCACTGTTGCAATTATCGGATTAGGTTACGTAGGTCTTCCTCTGGCTGTTGAATTAGCTAAAAATTCATTTTGCAAAGTTTCTGGTCAAAA
>CESP01141836.1_pt1 | contig 10436 bp, 11 predicted proteins | sample 531211 | NCBI WGS metagenome assembly CESP01 (sample SAMEA2622074, study PRJEB7988) | marine metagenome | biome: marine biome (ENVO:00000447); feature: surface water layer (ENVO:00002042); material: "saline water (ENVO:00002010), including plankton (ENVO:xxxxxxxx)" | depth 5 m | reverse complement strand
TTCTACCTACTTCATATTCAACTGATGTTGAATTATTGTAATTTACATATACATTAATTGTATTGCTGTCACAATATGTAGGGCTAGATATTCCCAATCCTACATTTAAATTTGCTAATTTAATTGCAGCTTCAGCAATTTGTATTGGTACAATTTTATATTGTTGTTTATGTTCATGAACAACTGTATATTTTGGAATAGTTAAACCAGTAAGATTGTTATTTTTTATGAATGAATCCATTAATGTATATTTTCAGATTTTTTATATAATAATTACGAATAAATTTAAAAAAATAAATATTAATAGATGTTATGAGAATATTATCTTGGGATGTTGGAATCAAAAATTTAGCATTTTGTTTAATTGATACTACAGAAAATAACAAGATTATTGATTGGGGAGTAATTAATTTAATTGAAGACGAAGATTTAAAATGTCATGGTTTTATTAATTCAAATAATGAACAATCAGATTGTTGCAAAAAAATAACATACGAGTACATAAATGGTACTGATACATATTATTTTTGCAACTTACATAAACGACAATTTGAAAAAATTGAGAAGAATGTATTAAATATAACATCATACAAAGGAGAAGAGACATGTACAATATTGAAATCAAATAAAAAAACATGTGAAAAAAAAGCAGTGTTTTGTATTGAAGATTTTAATAGCAAAATTAAATCTTATTGTTGCAAAATACATCATAACAATTTAATCAAAAAGAACAATATTTTAAGAAAAAAAACAAAACAAAATGTTAACAAAATTCCGATAGAAATTGTTAAATTAAAGTTGATAAAAGCTCTTGACAAAAAGAATTTTGAAAATATAAATTATGTTTTGATAGAAAATCAGCCTAGTCTTAAGAATCCTAAAATGAAAAGTATTGCAGAAACATTATATGCTTGGTTTTTAATTAGAGGATTAGTGGATCATAAAATTGAAAATTTACAAAATATATATTATATATCTCCATCAAATAAACTTAAAATAGATGATGTAGATTTAAATAAAGAAATAGATAAATTAAAAGATTCAAGTAAAAAATATAAATTTACTAAAAATGCGTCAGTTGTACATACTAAAAGTTTGATAGAAAATGACAAATTTTGGTATGATTATCTGTGCAACCATAGCAAAAAAGATGATTTATGTGACTCATATCTACAAGGTATGTATTTTATAAAAAATGAAAATAAATTCATTTAGCTAAGTATCAATTTTTATTTTCTTTATTCCCATTATTTTTTCTAAACTTGAATTATTACCTTTACTTATGTTGTTATAAATATCATTGTTATTTATATTTTTTTTCAAATTGTTATATTTTGACAAATTAACTTTATTACTCCATTTGTATTTATTTCTATCTTTATATGACTCCTCAATTAATGTTTTTAATGGAACCATTGGTGGAATTATAAATCTACTACTATAATTTATTGCAGTGTTTGTTTTTTTTCTATATTCTTCTATAGTTATATTTCCTCCAAAACTTTTCAGTATTTGTTTTGGCGGTGAAGGTGATACATTACTAATTACATTATCTGTTAGTTCGTTATATAACTTAATAATTAATGAATTTCTTTCCCAAAGTTTGTAATCATTCATATCAATATTGTAAGCACATGCACATGAAGGACTACAAAAGTAACCGAAAACATGATATTTATTTTCATAATATTTATCTGGTAAAAAAAATGGAGTATTTTCAAATTTATGACAACACCACCAACATAAATAATTTTCATCTAAAGTATCAAATTTATTATTAATTATAACTTTTGAGTCTAATTTTTCTACTGAATAATCAGAATAAAATATATCAGATGACTTGTTACTTTCTTGTAATTCCTTAATTTTATGTTTTAACTTTTTATTTTCCTCTTCTATGTGGGAAATATATTTATCATTAAATGATATGTCGTTATTTCCTAATGAATTTGTTTCTAGTGATAGTTCAGTACTTTCAATGCTATTTGTAATATATTTACTTTTAACATTATCTATATCCAATTGATTTAATGGTATGTGTGCGATTATGCAATTTTCATCTTGTTCAACGTTACTAATGTCATAATTTTTAATATGTACAATTCTACCTGTAGGTTTTCGTCCACGTTTTTTTAAGACCTTTGGTTTTTCTTCTTTATTTAATTTAGGTTTTCTACCTCTTTTTTTCTTAACTGGTACTACCTCTTCATTTTTTATTTGATCTTCGTTATTATTTATATTATTCATATCCTCAGTTTGATTACTTGAATCTATTGACTCATTCATATATTGTATATAAAATTTAACTTTTAAATAAAAGTTACCTTTAAATATACATGTATTTAAAAAATTATGATACATATTGAAAAATAAATTAAATTATAATTTTGTTTATTATTATTTTATGAATTGATATATATATGTATATTAATAAAAAACTTTCAAAATCTGACTTAATAAATATTATAAAAATATATAAATTAAATAATAAAAATGAATTAAAGTTATTAATTAAAAATCCTAAAAAAATATTAAATAATGAATTAAGACAAAGTTTTATGAAGGTATTATTTTATAAAAATCCAATAAAAGTGATGGAAGGATATTATGGCTTATATAATACTTATAAAAAAGAACAATATGGAGGTAATACTAAATATCCTGGAGATGGTTATTTAGAAAAATATTTAAATCATAATAAAAATAAAAAAAATATTGTTAACATTCCATCATTTGAAGATTTAAAAATAAACATTTCAAAATTTTTTTCTGAAAATTTTGAATCAAAAGATAAAAAGTTAAATAATATAAAAAATGAATTGGATAATGAAATTACAAATAAAATTAACAATATAAAATATAATGTTAAAGATAATTTAAATTCAAATTTACAAAAAAGTATTAAAAAAGAATTAAAAGAAAAAATGTTATCTGAAATTAGGAATGATTTTGACAAACAATTTAAAAAAATGCCAAAAAATGAACCTAAAGTATTATTTTCTGAAAAATATAATGATTCAAGAGCACCATTTTTTTAACCTGTTACAATTGATATTGTACTTTTTGCTCCTCTTTTCTTTCTTTTTGGTTTTCCATCTGAACCTAGTGTAATTGTTTCTGCTGAACTTGATTTTTTACTAGAATTAGATTTATTTGAGTTTACACTTACTCTTTCATCTGAATCATCAGAAATATTATCATTTAAAATATCGTCAGCTTTGCGTGCAGCATTTTGTGCTTTTATTTTATTTAGAATATTATTTATATCTGGTCTGTCTTCATTATCCTGTTTTTTATTTGAACTTACAGCATTTATTTGCTCAGATAATTTTTTATTATTTTCATCTACTTTCTCTTGCTGTTTTCTTAATTCAGAAAATTGCTGCTGTTGTTTCTTTAGTTTTTGCATTTGCTCATACATTTTTTGTTGAGATACTGCAGGATCTTCTTTTTTCTCATTACCTTGATCTGATATATTTTTATTAATTGCACCTTGTAATTTAGTTAATAAATCTGGATTACTTTGTAAAACAGAATCTAAACCTGGCAACGACTCTGCCATTTTTTTAGATGCATGAAAGGATGCAGCACTTGCACCAACCATTAATATTAATTTTATTTCTGGCTCTACTTTTCTTCCTGTATTCTTATACTTTTCATATAATTCTCCAAAAACGTTATTATATGAATCCTTATTTAATTCAAGTTGTTCTGACCAACCTTTCAACTTCAATCCGAATGGATCATATGATTCATTCATAAACTCTAATGCAGTAACTGCATTTATCATAAAATTTTTCCCTATATCAACTGCATCTTTTTTCTTCTGATGAGTATTCCAATATTGTACCTCAAAAGCCATTTCATTATAGTCAGAATTTAATGAGTATTCTCTTGTAAGTTGAATACCTGATCTCTTTATTGAAAGTAATTCAGCATACATTTCCATTTTTTTAATTTTTTTGGTTTGTTCATCTAACAAATCATAAGGTACTTCAGCATTGTTAGAATATAATTCATGTATATTATGAGTTTGTACATTATTTTGAGGAATTTTATTATTTGCATCATCATAAATACCTGAATTGAAATTATTTCTTACATTATCATAATTATTTGATGAATGTTCTTTAGATTCTGATATGAAAGAATTATTATTTGACATATTGTTATTTCTGGTTTCTGAATGATTTTGAATAGGTGTATCTGACTTTTCTTTATTAAATTTATCACTTTCATCACTACTGTTAGCATCTAAATTAAAATTGTTATCTACTTCACTAACACTAGATTGTTCATTGTCTTCTTTTATAATAGGAGTATTGTAGTTAGGTACTAATTTTAATTTAGATTTATCTGCTAACATATCAAAATGTAAGTCAGTATCTGTTGACATTGTAAATTTTTTATCATTACTCATTATTAATTAATTTAAGAAAGTTATATATTTTTAAATACGCAAATTTATAGTATTTATATGTTATAATCTATATCATAAATATTATTTAAAGGTACAGGAAGTTCATTAACTTGATTTACTATATCTTGTGAATCTAAAGGAAAATTATTATATAAATTTTTTGGAGAAAAAATATTTGATTTGGGAAAATTTATATTATTATTTGGAATATTTATTTTACTTGGACTAGGTATTATATGACTATTTAAATTTGTACTAAAATTGTTTTTTAGATTTGACTTAGTATTAATAGTTATAGGATTGTTAATATTTATAATTTTTGATGTTATTAACAAAAATAATATTAAAGTCAAATAAATTAATAACAAACTTATAAAGTTATACAATCTTTTATTTTTTCTTATTTTTTTTAAAAAAACCATATTTATAATATATATATATAAATATAATATGTATCAATATAATAATTCATTAATTGGATGGTTTTTAAAAAAAAAATTAAAAAAAATTGCATTTTTATTTGTAATTATTTTTTTAATTTTTTTAATTTTCTTAAGAAAACATACACATTTAAAAAGCTATGGTTGTGTAAGGCCAAATTGTTATTCCTCTAAATGTACAGGCTATGACTGTAGAGCTTCTGGTTGTGAAGGAATGAATTGTAAAGCTGGCGATTGTTACGGTGAAGAATGTGAAGCTGGTGATTGTAAAGGTGTTGGATGTAGAGCTGGTGATTGTTATGGTTTAAATTGTATTCCAGGTGAATGTATTGATCCAACATGTGACGGAAAAAGAATGTTAAATGGTGATTGTAAGCCATTTTGTTTCAATGGATATGCATATACTTTACCAAAAAGCATAGGTTATGCTTATACAAAAATCTTACCTAATAATACAATTTTTAATGTAGACTATTGTAGCAATAAAAAAAGAACTAACATTTTTACTAATGAAAATTATATATATAATTTCAAAGTCGATTTTATTAACTTATATACATCTGGTAAAACGTCATTAGAAAATGTTAAATATAAAGATAACTTACAAGCAGGAAAGACATATATTTTAGGTAATGATATTGACTTTAAATCATCTACACCTAACGTCTACAAAAGTCATAAATGTGAATGGACTGCCAAATTTAAAGATCAAGAAATATCATCATCATTTAAGCCATATTTAAATGAAAAAAAAAATGAAATATCATGGGTAGCTAAAAATTATTTAGCGCTGCCATTAGATGATGAAGGAAAAGTAACTAGTTGTTCATCTGGAAGTCATGATATGATTCCATATTACTATATTAGTACTAAAAGGCAAATTTCAGAAATTAAATTTAAAAAGTTAAAGGAACATCAACAAAATTTTGAAATTGATTCATTACATGGAGATAAGTTAATAAATGTTTGTAGAAATTGCAATGAAAAGTCTACACAATATCTAAATATATTAGAACATCCAAATATGGGCTATAATGACATAAAGCCATGTAAAATAAGGTCATATGAAGTTTTTCCTTTCACTGATGAAAACGGAGAAATAACTAGTTACGGTATTGAAAATTTTATATTACTAACAAAAGATGATAATAAATATAATTCATATTTACAATTAAATAATGATAAATTAAAAACTTTTAAAGAACATCATGTATGGATATATACTGGTACAAAAGGAAATACTCAGAAATATAGATGTTATTGGTGCAAAAATGAGATAGAAATTAAATATAAGTCTTTACCTAGGAAATATAATGATAACGTTGGGGAATTTAATGGAGATTTAGATATGTGTTTAGGTGTAAAAGATTATAATCATTATATGTATGATCTGTTAGATAATAATAAATCAATATATCAACAATGTTTAAAATGTGGTAAAAAAAGTTATGCATATCAGCAAAAAAATATAAAATAATTTTTTAAATTTTTTTCTAAACTATTTATAAATGTATTGTTCCTTAAATGAAGCATGGGGTAATAATAATACTATAGAATCTTTAAATAAAAGATATGAAAATAATATAAATAAATTATCAACAAATAACTTTAATATAGATAGTAAAGTAAATGAAGCAAATGATACAAATAAATCAAAGTATCCAAAATCTACAATACATGATGAAAATATATTTGAAAATATGACTAATGACAATGAATATACAGAAGACATAAATACTGAAGATATAATGTTACAAACAGAGGAAGAACCTAAATCAATATTAAAAAAAACTTTAAGTAATGAAGAGTTAGTTAATAAAGTGTTAGAATGTCCGGAATGTAGAAGTTTGATAATTAAAAAATTAAATTTAGTAAATAATCCATTAAATTTACTGCAAAATAATGAAATTAAAGAAATAACTATATTAATATTAATAGGATTAATAGTAATAATTTTACTTGATTTATTTTTTAAAATTGCTAAATAATATTTCACCAATTTATAAGTAAAATATTCGGTTCTAAAAAATTTACTTTGAATTCATTTTCTTTTAATTTTTTAATAAGATAATTAGAACATTCCTTAATCTCATAATTTGGATATCCTAACATAAAAAGTGGTATTTCAAACCATGTGGATGTTTGGTCTGTTTTAGATATTAATAATATTTTATTATTTACTAACTCTAATAACTTCTTAAAACATTCTTTTTTAATTTTTTTTTTTTTTTCAGATATTTCCTTTAGCTGTTTTACACTAATCATATTATAATATATTTAATTTTTTATTTAAAAATTAAACATTTTATTTAATTAATGAAATTAGAAAATTTAGTAATATCTGGTGCTGGTACTTCTGGTATAGGATTTTTAGGTATTTTGAAATATATGGAAGAAAATAACCTACTAAAAAATTTAAATAAATTGACTGGAACTTCTATTGGAAGCATTGTATGTTTTTTAATTACTATTAATTATTCTATATTAGAACTAATTGAATTTTGTAAATATTTTGACTTTTCAAAAATTGTGTCTGAAGGTAATTTAGATAATTTAATTAATAACTTTGGTTTTGATAATATAAATAAAATGTATTTTATTATGATTAGAATGACACAAGCTAAACATATAGATCCAAAAATTACATTTATGGACCATTTTAAAAAAACAAAAAAAAAACTAACAATTACAGGCACTTCATTAAATGAAGCAAAAGTATATTATTTTAATTATGAAACATATCCTAATATGCAAATATTATTAGCTATAAAAATAAGTTGTTGTATACCTTTAGTTTTTCAACCTATATCATTTAATGGCATTTTATGGATTGATGGTGGCATTTCAAATAATTATCCAATAAATTACCACCATGACGAGATAGAAAAAACAATAGGTCTTTGTGTATTTGATAAAAATTTAGATTGTGAAAATAAAGAGATGAATGATATTACACAATATCTTCCTATTTTATTCAAATGTTTTATATACTCTGACACTAATAAAAATATTCATTTATATGAAAGTAATACTATTAAATTTTCATTTGATTTAGGTTGTTTCTCAAACTTTGAATTGTCAAAAAATGATATTATAAATTTAATAGAAACAGGTTATAATTACACGTTAGAAAACAAACATAAATTTAATGATTTTATTGATTCAGATACAGAAAACTTCTCAGATACATTAAATAAAACAGAAAGTGACAATATAATTAAAATTGTTAAAAATATAGAATTTCAATCAGATTGCGAACAAATTACTGAAGATTATGATATTTATTTAACCTCTGATGAAGATATTGAAACAGATATATTATTTCTATCTGACGAGGATTAATCATTTTTAAAAATATTTTGTGAATTTCTTAACTCTATATTATAGTCATTGAATTTTTTTTTAGCTTCTTCTCTTTCTACTTTGCTGATTAAATTATGGGTATTATATCTATTTTCAATATTATTTGGAACTTCTACATTAAAAGCAGATCTATATGACGAATATGATGATGTTGAATTGTTATCTTCTGCGTATAAGTTATTATAATTATCAGTAGAACTATAATTGGTCATTGAATAACAATTAATATCTCTAGGTACAATTTCATTTGTTGTATATAATTTATCAGAGGTATTAATAAATACATTGTTGAAATCTTCACCATTTAAATTAATTTTTTTAAATGATTTTTTAAAATTATTATCAATATCATTTCTTATTATATTTAATCTATCTAATTTTTCATCTATATTTGTTAATGAATCCATATCAGACGCATTAAAATTATGTCTTTCATTTAATTCATTTTCTAATATATTAAAGTTGGTTAATGCCTCATTTTTGTCTTTAGGAAATAATAAATTGACTTTATCTTTTTTTTTATTTTTTAAATGTATAAAATCTTTATTGCATAGATATTCTTTCCTCTTATTGTCATAAGCTTTTCTTAGCTTATCGTTTTTTAAAATTGAATACGCTAAATTTACTAATTCAAATTGCTCAGCATCTCCATTTACTTTATCAGGATGTACTCTTATTATAAGTGACTTATATGCTTTCTTTATTTTGGCAAATGAAGTATGAATTGATACATCTAAAACTTCATATAAATCTAATTCTAAAATATTATCTAAATCGCTTATTTCCATTAAATAATTAAATATTTTTTATTTTAAATTAATTTGTATATTATATATATTATATGAATTTAAATGAAAAAAAATATTATTGCTTAAATTATGCTATTCTTGGAGATATTATAGGATTTGGAAATGGTGAAATTGAATTTAATTATTTTAAATCATCTAAACTGGAAAAGATAGGTGACACCAGCCTTGCAGAATATACTTCATTACATATATTTAATTTTATAACTAGTGGTGGCTTTTCAAAAATAAATTTTAAAATTAGTGATACAGAAAAAAATATTGCATCTGACGATAGTATTATGAATTTAGCTGTATATCATGGTTTAAAAGATTCATTAAATCAATCAAATGATATAATTATTGAGTCAATAAAAGATAAGTTAATTTATTATTATTTGAATGATAAAAAAAATGAATTACGTTATTATGGAAATAGAACAATTAAAACTATTGAAAGGTTAAAAGATGGAGACTTTGATTGGAAAAAATTTTCTTATTCTAAAAACGCAGGTGGCTGTGGAGCAAGTATGCGATCTATGCCAATAGGGTTATTTTTTCATGGGAAAAAAAATAGAGATAAATTAATGGAAATTAGTATCCAAAGCTCAAGAATAACACATAATAACCCAAAAGGTTATTGCGGAGGCTTTGCTAGTGCATTATTTACAGCTTTGGCAATTGAAAATGTAAATCCATTTAAATGGATTGATATTTTAATTGAATTTTTTGAAAATAATAAAATTTTAAATTTTATAGAAAAGCAAGTTAATGAAAAATTTCCTGATGAATTCAAATATCATAAGAGTGGAATTATAGAATTTCATTATGAATTAATTAATTTTAAAAAATGGGTATTTTTAAATAAAAATGGAAAATTAGAGTTAAGAGATGATCATGAATTTAGTAACTTCCCTGTACGTATTTATATGTTTCATCAAAAATTTGGAAGTTATCCTTTAACTTTTAACCCAGGCTCAAATGGTTTAGATAGTGTTTTGATTGCTTATGATTCACTTTTAAGAAGTAAAAACAATTTTGAAAAATTAATTTATCTTTCTATGCTTCATGCAGGTGATAGTGATAGTACTGGGTGTATTGCTGGTGCATTATTTGGTGCATTATATGGAAATGTAAATTTACCAAGTAACTATGATAACTTTGATTTAAAAGTGGATTTTAATAATATTTTTATTGATGACTCTCAATAAAGTTTTGAATATCTTCTAAACTTCTATCACCTTTATAATCTATTACTTTATCATCTACATATAGTTTCATAGTTGGAAAACCTTCTATTTGCTCTTTCTTGCACATTTCTTCATTCTCTTTTAGATCACATTTAACATCAACTATTTCAATTGTTTCATCATTTTCAGTATTGTGCTCTAACTTTTCCCACGTTGGCTGTAATTTTTTTGACCAATA
>CESP01057835.1_pt1 | contig 10436 bp, 8 predicted proteins | sample 531211 | NCBI WGS metagenome assembly CESP01 (sample SAMEA2622074, study PRJEB7988) | marine metagenome | biome: marine biome (ENVO:00000447); feature: surface water layer (ENVO:00002042); material: "saline water (ENVO:00002010), including plankton (ENVO:xxxxxxxx)" | depth 5 m | reverse complement strand
ATCAAATGATTTCTTTAATTCAAAAAGAGATATAATTCCTCTTAAGGAAAATTTGATTTGAAAATAATCATACTTGGTGGTGGTTCGATAGGTGGCAGCGTCGCTACAGAATTATCCTCCGAAGATAATGACATTGTTGTAATAGATAACAATGAAGCTAATCTTGAGCCACTCAAATCAAAAGAAGGAATTAAAACAGTTCTTGGGAATGCCACCTCTCCTAACACCCTTTCTAAAAGCAACTTAGATGAAAACAGCTTACTTCTTTGCCTTACAGATTCAGAAGAAATAAATCTTTTGGCATCAATAATTGCAAATGCAAAATTTGATGTGAAGAAAATAATTTGTAGATTAAAAGGATCTGAATACAAAAAAATCGCTAAGAAAATTGCAAGTAATGTAGATTTTTTCATTAATCCTGAGGATCTCATTACTGATGAAATAAAGAGTCTTTTAAAACATCCTGGCGCTCTTGAAATTTTAGATTTTGCTGAAGGAAAAATTAAGCTTGTAAGTGTCTACGCAAAAAAAAGCGGCATCTTAGTTGGTCGCCAAATAAAAGAATTAAATAATGATTTGCCTGATTATGAAACACGTATTCCTGCTCTCTACAGGGATGAAAACCTCATAATACCAACAGGTGATACAACTATATTAGAGGGAGATGAGGTTTTTTTTATAGCTGATGAAAAGCATATCGAGGACGTCACCCAAGAGCTTCAGAAACTTGAAGACAAGTACAAAAATATTTATGTTGTCGGTGCAGGTAATATTGGCACGTCATTGGCTTCTAAAATAAATAATGACTTTAACTTAAAGGTAATAGAAAAAGATTCAGAACAAAGCAAGATTGCTTCTGATCTGCTAGATGATGTTCTAATTTTAAATGCTGATGCAGCAGATAAGGATTTCTTAGCTAATGAAGGTATTACAGAATGTGACGTTTATGTAGCTGTCACCCAAGATGATGAAACAAATGTTTTGTGCTCATTAATGGCGAAAAAATTAGGAGCAAAAAAAACTATCACCATTATCAATAATGACGCCTACTTTGATCTGGTTGGCAAAAATGAGCTAGACATCATCATTTCGCCAGTACAAATAACTGTTTCATATATTTTAAAATATGTAAGAAAAGGTTCTGTTTCGAATGTTCATAAAGTTAAAAAAGGAAAAGCGGAAGTTTTAGAAATAACTATTGATAATTCTGCTAAGGGCCTAAAAGGCAAAAAAATAAGTGAATTAGAGATGGGAGACTCTATTGAGATTCCCTGTCTGCAAAGAGGAGAAAGTGTAGTTATAGCCCATAAAGAAACAGAACTTCTTGAGGGAGACCATCTAATAATTTTTTACAAGGATAAAAAAGCTTTTGATGAGTTTTATAACAGGTTTAAATGATTAGTTTTCTAAAATTTTTAAGATTCTTAGGTCCCTTAACATTGTTTTTTGCAACATTTGTAATTTTACCGCCTCTAACTATGCAGGCTTTTGCATCACAGGTGGAAATAATTTTTTTATCAATTTTTATAAGTTGTTTGATCTATGGAATTTTAATTGAGATTACTCTCAGAAGAAAAAAATTTATCTATACGCCCAGAGATGGTTTCTTAATTACATTTTTTGGTTGGGTTTTTGTATCTATTCTAGCTTCTCTTCCATTCTTCTTTAGTGGAATGAATTATGCAGATTCGATATTTGAGGCTGTCTCTGGTCTTACAACCACCGGCTCAACAACAATATCTAATCTTTCTTCATTATCGGAGTCTCTTCTTATTTATAGACAGTTGCTTCAATGGGCAGGAGGTGTTGGCTTAATAATTGTTGTTCTTGCAATAATACCAGCAGCCTCTGGTGGAATTAGAATACTTCAAGCTGAAACATCTGGTTTTGCCGAGAATAGCTTTTCTCCAAGGCTTAAAAAGACAGCGAGATCACTGCTTAGATTTTATTTAGGAATTACTATCCTTTGCGCTATTTCTTATTGGCTTGCAGGGATGAGTTATTTTGAGGCTATATCCCATTCATTTAGTACTGTTTCGATTGGTGGATTCTCTATTTATGACGATAATTTTGGACATTTTAATAGTCCCCTAATTGAGGGCATAGCAATTATTTTCATATTAATATCTGCAACAAATTTTGGATTACATTTTTTATTCTTGCTAAAAAAAGACTTTAAATTTTATGTAAAAAATGATGAATTTAAATTCTTTTTATTGCTTATTCTTGCAGCGACAATATTCTCTGTCTTGGTCTTACTATTTAATGAAGAAATAGGTTTAGATAAGTCACTGAGATATGGAATATTTCAAACTATATCAATAATTACAACAACAGGATTTACTATTACTGACCTTGATAATATGGGCATTTTATTGCCTATATTAATCATGCTTTTAGCCTTTGTAGGTGCTTGCTCAGGATCAGTTGGAGGGGGCATTAAGGCATGGAGAATAAATATTCTAATTAGATTAGCCTTTGATAATATAACTAAAATTATGCACCCTACTGCAGTCAGCACTATAAAATTTAATGGTGAAAAAATTGAGCAAAAGCAAATTGAGTCTGTTTTCTCTTTTGTTGCAATTTATGTTCTTATTGCAATTCTATTCTTGATTGTTTTAATGCTTCAGAATATTGATTTTTATTCTGCTTTCTCTGCTGTAAGCGCAACGTTAAATAATCTTGGGCCTGGTCTTGGACAATTTTCAGATAACTATTCTAGTTTAGAGCCAGCCGGAAAGATTACACTTTCTTTAGCAATGATTATTGGGCGGCTTGAGATTTTTGGTTTTTTGTTATTATTGTTTCCCTCTTTTTGGAGGAATTAATAAATATTTCTTTTTTCTTTATCTAATTTTCTGAACTTTTTATATTCCCATCCATAGAGTTCTGGAGATTCTTTTATTGCCTTCTCAAAATATTGATTCATGGCATCAGTTGTCAATTGCTTACCAATATTTATTACATTAAATTTATATTTGTTTTGTAAACCTTTTGAAAAGTAAACAAAATATATGTTGTGTGTGCCTTGTTTAGAAAGCTTTTCTATTAGATCAATGCTGAAACATTTTTTACCAAAGAATTTAGAGTATTTTCCATTAAAATTATGTGGTACTAAATCAGATGCCATTGCTAAACTTTTCTTATTTAAAAAATTCTTGTAAAGCTGAATCATGCCCTTCTCATTTGCGGGGATCATGTTTGCTTTGAAAAAAGTTCTTGATGTTCTAATGATCTTATCAAGCTCATTATTCTTTGCTGGGGTATAGATAATATCTAGTTCTTTAATTTCCTCAGAAAGCAGATTTAGCATCACATCAACACACCCCATGTGAAGAGTGAAAATTAATTTACTCTCACTCTTTAAAAAAATTTCTTGATCAGAATTATATTTTTCAATCAGCTTCGAGTAATTTTTTGGATTGCCCCAGACGTATGGATAATACATCATGCTTTCTGAGGTTTTGTCTATGGATAATCTTAAAAGCTGATTTGAAGCCAAATTACAATGATTTAAATTTCTTTCAGTAACTCTTTTTTGTGGACTATTGAATCTAAACAGTAATATTGAAATAGCTAACGAGATTCCATTGATTAAAAATAATGGAAACATAGATATTATTTTAAAAATTATGAGAAACATTCTTAAAATACTAGAATACCTCTTATAGTTAATTAAAAAAATGCCTGCAACAAATATTGAGGATCTTATAGCTCTCTGTAAAAGAAGAGGTTTTATATTTCAATCCAGTGAAATATATGGTGGTACTCAGGGTTTATATGATTATGGTCCTTTAGGTGTTGAATTAAAAAATAATATAAAAAATTCTTGGTGGAGGTCGGTTGTGTATGAACGTGATGATGTTGAAGGGCTTGATGCAGCAATACTCACAAAGCAATCAGTACTAAAGTATTCTGGTCATGAAGAAACTTTTACCGATCCATTAGTGGATTGTAAATCCTGTGGTGAAAGATTTAGAGCTGATCAGGTCCCTGATTACTGTAGAAAAGAGGATTTAACTGAACCTCGTCAATTTAATTTGATGTTTAAAACAAACATAGGTCCAGTTGATGATGGCAAAACATTTGCTTACCTAAGGCCTGAAACAGCTCAACAAATTTTTACAAACTTTAAAAACGTTGTTGACTCAACTTCTAGAAATGTGCCATTTGGTATTGCTCAAATAGGAAAGGCTTTTAGAAATGAAATTACATTAAAAAGCTTTATCTTCAGAGTAAGAGAATTTGAACAAATGGAATTAGAATTTTTTGTAGTTCCTGGTACAGATGAAGATTGGCATAAAAAGTGGGTTGAGTTAAGAATTAATTGGTGGGAGAAACAAGGAGTTCCTAAAAAAAGCTTAGAACTTTATGAAGTGCCAAAAGATGAATTAGCACATTATTCTAAAGCTACAGTTGATATCATGTACAAATTTCCACACGGAGTAGAAGAGCTGGAAGGCATTGCTAATCGGACCGATTTTGACTTGGGCTCTCACTCAAAGAATCAAGATGAACTAAACCTTAAGTCAAAGGTTTCTGAAAATAATGAATCAAATGCTAAATTAGCATTAAAAGATGAAAATAATAACTGGATGGTTCCTTTTGTTATTGAGCCTTCAGCGGGTGTTGAAAGGGCTATTTTAGCTATATTAAACGAAGCTTACCATCTTGAGAAAATAGAAGATAAGGAAAGAATTGTTTTAAAATTAAAACCGCATCTTTCTCCTATAAAAGCAGCTATTATTCCATTGAAGAAAAATGACGAAAAGATAGTAGCAAAAGCCAAAGAAATAAAAAATAAATTACAATCTCTAGGCCTGGGAAGAGTTTTATTTGAAAACAGCGGCAATATTGGGAAAAATTATCGAAGACATGACGAGATAGGAACACCAATATGTATAACCATAGACTTTGAAACCTTAGAAGAAGAAACTGTAACAGTCAGAGATAGAGACACCATGTCTCAGAAAAGAGTTTCAATTACTGATTTAGAAGAAGTGTTTAAAGATTTATTTTAAACATCAACATTTTCGGCTCTTAAGGCATTCTCATCAATGAACTCTCTTCTTGGTTTAACTTCATCGCCCATCAAAGTTTCAAAAATATCGTCAGTTTCTCCTACATCATCAATCGTAATTTTAACAAGCCTTCTATTTGTTGGATCAAATGTTGTTTCCCAAAGTTGCTCTGGATTCATCTCGCCAAGCCCTTTATATCTCTGTATTTCCGGAGATCTAGAGTTTTCATTATCATCCTTCCTTATGTCTTTTAAAATCTCATCTTTTTCTTCCTCGTCTTTAGCATAATGAGTCTTGCCGCCTTTTTTAATTTTATATAGAGGAGGGAGAGCCATATAAACATGACCTTTTAAAATCAAATCTCGCATGTGTCTATTAAAGAAAGTAAGCAATAATGTTCTGATATGAGAACCATCTACATCAGCATCCATCATAAAAATAATTCTATGGTATCTAAGCTTTTCACTATTAAAATCATCATGCCCTATTCCGGTGCCCAAGGCAGTTATTAGCGTGCCTATTTCATTTGATGCCAGTACTTTATCAAGTCTTTGTTTTTGAACATTAATTATTTTTCCTTTTAAAGGAAGTATTGCCTGGAAACTTCTATCTCTTCCTTGTTTAGCTGAACCACCAGCTGAATCTCCTTCGACAAGAAATATTTCAGACTTTTCAGGATCCTTCTCTTGGCAATCTGCCAATTTGCCTGGAAGCCCACCAAGGTCTAGAATTCCTTTCCTTCTTGTCATTTCTTTTGCTTTTCTAGCAGCTTCCCTTGCATATGCAGCCTCAAGTATTTTCCCTAGAATTTCTTTTGCTTGTTGTTTGTTTGCCAATAAGAAATCCATAAAGTAATCATTTATCAAGGTTTCTACAGCTGGTCTAGCTTCTGATGAAACTAGTTTATCTTTTGTTTGAGAAGAGAATTTTGGGTCTGGCATTTTCAAGGAAATTACTGCCATCATCCCCTCTCTTACATCTTCACCAGTAAGTTCAATATCTTTTTTCTTCATCATGTCTTCTTTTTTAATAAATGTTTTTATCGCTCTAGTAAGTCCGCCTCGAAAACCAGCCATGTGCGTCCCGCCATCTACCTGGGGAATATTGTTTGTAAAACATTGAACATTTTCTGAATAAGTATTTGTCCATTGAATAGCAACTTCTACCCCTATTCCCTTCATATTGGCCTGAGCGGTAAAAGGAGTGCCAACTGGTTCTTTTTTTCCTGTTAAATAATTAACAAATTCAACTAGGCCCCCCTCTGACTTAAAATCAAATTTCTGATCAGTTCTTTCATCAATTATTGTTATTGCGATACCAGAATTTAAAAAAGAAAGCTCTCTGATTCTTCTTTTAAGTATCTCAACATTAAATTCTGTAAAGGCAAATGTATCTTTAGATGGTAGAAAGCTTACTTTAGTACCAGTTTTATCACTTTTTCCGTTTTCTTTTAAATCTGTTTTGGGTGCACCTTCAGCATATTCCTGATAATATTTCTTCCCATCTCTTTCAATTTCTAAAATCAACTGGCTGCTTAAAGCATTTACTACCGATACCCCTACTCCATGTAAGCCTCCTGAAACTTTATAGCTGTTCTCATCAAACTTTCCACCTGAATGTAGGGAAGTCATTATTACTTGTGCTGCAGGTACGCCTTCCTCATGCATGTCAACAGGAATTCCTCTACCATTATCAGATACAGACACAAAGCCGTCTTTCATTAATTTAACTTCAATGTAGTCACAAAAACCTGCTAAGCCCTCATCTATTGCATTATCGAGGACTTCAAAAACCATATGATGCAAACCAGAACCATCGTCAGTATCACCAATATACATCCCGGGCCTTTTTTTAACAGCTTCTAAGCCTTTTAAAACTTTAATGCTTGATGAATCATATTTATCTTTTGACATTTGAAATATCTCCTTTTTGTTCTACGTAGAACAGATTAACGTTAAATTGAGGGTCTAAAGCTATTTTCTCTATAGAAGTCAATATAGCCTGGGTATTCATATTAATAAGATATTTTAACATTAAATGTTGGTTTTCCTTATCTAATTCAGAACAAATGTCGTCAATCAACACTACAGGTTGGATTTTAAGACTTTTTTCTATAAATTCCTTTGATACAAGGTGAAGAATACAAGAAAGGACTTTCTGCTGACCCCTTGATAATATTGAAGAAGCATCGTCTTGATCTAATAAAATGTCAAAGTTTCTTTTATGTAAACCAACTAATGGTTTATTAATCATAAATTCTTTTTCAAAATTATTTTGAATATGATTTTCTAAGCCAATCTTTTCATCAAAACCAGAGTTATATTTAAAATTTATACCTTTGAGCCAATCATTTTTACCAAAAAAGTCCGAAAGGTTACTATTTGAAGTAAAAAAAACATTTAAGTCATTTATCAACATCTTATTTAATGTAGTTATATGTGGCTCAATTTCAATTAATGCCTTATTCCAAATTAAAATCTCATTTTTTTGTCCATTTTTAAGACAAAAAAGACGTTGTTTGTGTATTTTTGTAAGTTTTTCATGCAAATCATTAAAATCTTGTTCTACGTAGAACAAAATTTTATTTAAATACTTTCTTTTATAATCTGGTTGTGCATCAGTGAAAGAAAATTCTTTATTTTCAATCACACAAGTTGGAAATAACATCAAAAGTTCTTTTCTGGCAATTTTTTTTTCGTTATTTTCATCGATAGCTTTTGAGCTTGTTTTGTTTTTAGTGGTTCTAATAGTTTTCTTGCTGCCAGTGATTAATATTTCACCTTTTAATTCATTGTTTCTTATTATTTGTTCAGTTTTTGATGTTCTAAAACTTTTTAAGGAAAGCCCAAAGTAAATTGCTTCTAGTAATGATGTTTTTCCAGAACCATTTTTTCCATAAATTGCATTAATACCTTTATCTAAAGGCAATTCAGCAAATTCATAAGACCTAAAGTTTTGTATTTTTATGTTCTGTATTATCACTAAAGGCGTACTGGCATTAAGACTAAAACTCTATCATTATTTGTGGTTTTCATTAGAGCGCTCTTTTCATTACCAAAACTCTGTATAGATATGCTTTTGTCTTCAATAGTGTTTAGCATTTCTCGTAAGTAGTTAACATTGAATGCAATTTCAAATCCCTCGTTTGCAACCTCAAGCTGAAGCTCTTCCTCTGCTGATTCTTGATCGTTATTACTAGAAAATATTTTTAATAAATTTCCTTCTGACTTAAGTTTTACGCCTTTAAATTTGTCATTTGATAAGACTGAAACTCTTGAAACAATATCAAGCAATTCTTCTCTGTTTACTTTAATTTCAATAGAATCTCCAGAAGGAATTACTTGGTTGTAGTTTGGAAAATTTGCATCAATTAATTTTGATTTAAAAATAAAACTAGATGAAGAAAAAACGATTCTATTTTGATCAATAGAAAACTTGATTTTCTTATTTTCTTTTGGAAGTATTCTCATAAGTTCCATACAGGTTTTTCTTGGAATAATTCCACTAAACTCTGCTTCAGTGTTAAATTCTTTTTTATACATTGCGAGTCTGTGAGCGTCTGTAGCTACCATTTTTAGTGCCCCCATTGCACATTCAATATATGTTCCATTAAGATAATGTCTCCAATCTTGGTTGCCCATTGCAAAGCTTGTCATTTGAAAAAGTTCTATCAATTCCTCTGAATTAATTTCATGTGCATTATCAATTTCAGTAGATGAAAATTCGGGAAAACTCGAGGCTTCCATTGTTACAAGATTGTATTCGCCAGTGGCAGTTTTAATTTTAAATTTCTCTCCTTCTTCCAATGAAAAAGATATGTTGCCATCTGGGAGTTCTTTAACTATATCGCTTGCTTTTTTTGCTGGTATTGTAATTTCTCCTGGTTTCTCAACTACAACATTTTCAACATCCATTTCTAATTCTATTTCTAAGTCTGTGCTTAACATATTTAAACGATTTTCATCTGCTTTGATTAAAATATTGCTTAAAACAGGCAGCGTTTGTTTTTTATCTGAAACTGCTGAAAGTGATAATAGTGCTGAATCTATATCTTTTTTTTCAAGATTAAATTTCATTTTACGCTGAAAGGTGTCTTCTTAACTTTTTGAAATCTTCTTCGATTTCTAAATTTGTTTGCATTAGTTCTTTAACTTTTTCACATGCGTGTATGACTGTCGTATGGTCCCTACCTCCAAAAGACTCACCAATTTCTGGGAGGCTATGGTTTGTTAATGACTTAGCTAAAGACATTGCAATTTGCCTTGGCCTAGTTACAGACCTGCTTCTTCTTGAAGAAAGAAGATCTGAAACTCTGATGTTATAGTATTCTGCAACAACTCTTTGTATATTTGGAATTGTCACCATTCTAGCCTGTATCGCCAATATATCTCTTAATGAGTTTTTTATTAGTTCAATATCAATTTTGGCATTTGTAAAACGAGCATTAGCTGCAACCCTTGTGAGAGCTCCTTCAAGCTCTCGGACATTTGACTTAACCTTGTCTGCAATAAAAAAGGCACATTCATCTGAAAGAGATAGACCTATATCGTTTGCTTTTTGCATTAATATTGCAGCTCTTGTTTCAAGTGCTGGAGGGTCTATTACAGCAGATAACCCCCATCCAAAACGTGACTTAAGCCTTTCTTCAAGGCCCTCTATTTCTTTTGGATATCGATCACAAGAGAAAATCATTAAGTTGCCATTTTCAATCAAGCTGTTAAAAGTATGAAAAAGCTCATCTTGTGATTGCTCTTTGCCTGCGAAAAATTGTATGTCGTCAATTAGAAGCGCATTGAGCCCTCTGTAAAATTTTTTAAACTCGTTCATTGCTCCCAACTGTAAAGCTTTTACCATTTCACTTACAAAAGTTTCAGAATGCAGATAGCAAATTTTCGCATCTGGTCTTTCCTTTTTAAGCTTATTTCCAACAGCATGCATTAAATGCGTCTTTCCTAAACCAACTCCGCCATATAAGAAGAGTGGGTTGTATTTACTGCCTGATGCTTGGTCTGCAACCTGCTTTGCTGCAGCAAGTGCTATTTGGTTTGACTTACCCTCAACAAAGCTCTCAAAGGTATAATTATCATTTAAACCTGTTCTGTCATAGCTGCTAATATTATTGGTTGTTTGTTGAACTGCTAAATTTAATATAAACCTGTTTCTACCAATGCTGCTTTCAAGAAGATTCACCAATTTTGGTAAGTATTTTTCTCTGAAGAAATTTTCTATAAATTCGTTTGGAGCATATATATTAAAATTGTTCTCCTTTAAATCAAATTCAAGTGGCCTAACCCATGAGTTATATTCGGGGGGATTCATTGATCTTTCTAATTCTTTGACACTTTGATTAAAAATATTTACTGTTGATAGCTTGTTAGACATGACGATAAGTTTATAATACTAGAGCTTTGA
>CESP01024374.1_pt1 | contig 10452 bp, 5 predicted proteins | sample 531211 | NCBI WGS metagenome assembly CESP01 (sample SAMEA2622074, study PRJEB7988) | marine metagenome | biome: marine biome (ENVO:00000447); feature: surface water layer (ENVO:00002042); material: "saline water (ENVO:00002010), including plankton (ENVO:xxxxxxxx)" | depth 5 m | reverse complement strand
GCTAAATATTTTAAAAGTAAAAAACCTACTTCACCAATTGCATTAGTGTTACAACCTCACCCCCAATACGGTGGTACAATGAATAATAAAGTTGTAGTCGAAACTTTCAACACTTTCATAGAAAATGATTTTTCAGTTTGTAGAGTAAATTTTAGAGGAGTTGGTAAAAGCGATGGAGAATTTGATAATGGTCAAGGTGAACTTGCTGATGCTGCTGCGGCTCTTGATTGGTTAGAAAGAGAAAATTTTGATAACTCTCAATGTTGGGTTTCGGGTTTTTCATTTGGGTCTTTAATTGCGATGCAACTATTAATGCGAAGACCTGAAATAAATAGATTTATTGCAATTTCTCCTCAGCCAAATGTTTATGACTTTTCATTTTTATCACCCTGCCCTACCTCTGGATTGATGATTTACGGAAAGAAAGATGAACTGGTTCCAATAGAAAACTTAAAAGATCTTGATAAAAGACTTAGTGCTCAAAAAGGAATAAAGGTTGAATTTCAATCTATATCTAATGCAAATCATTTTTTTTCAAAAAATGAAGACGAATTAACTAAAAATTTAGATAAGTATATAAAAAAAGAAATTGCAATTTATTAAAAGTTTTTAGTTATTATTCCGCCTGAACAAGGTTTTTTACATCCAGTTGTTCCAGGGAACGTAATTGGTAAATTTAAAAAAGATCTTATAGCAATATAAGCGAAGGCTTGGGACTCCACGTAATCCCCATCAACACCATAATCATCAATTAGTTGAATAGAAAAATTTTTTAAAATTTCTTTTTCCATGCTCTCAATTAAAGTTTTATTTTTCCTTCCGCCTCCACAAATTAAAATTTTCCAGTTTTTTTCTTTATACTCTGATAAAAAATTTAAAAGATTTGTTATTATCACTTTTCCAGTATAATTTGTTAATGTTGCTGTACCATCCTCTAAATTCAGTCCTCTTACAAATCCCAAGCTAAAATCTCTCGTATCAAAAGATAATCTTTTTTTGACAAAACTATTTTCAAAATTATCAAGAGCTTGATTCAATATAAGCTTATCTACTATTCCTACTTTTGCTATTTCACCATTTTTATCAAACTTTTTTTTTGTATTTTTTCTAATCCACTCATCTATTAAACAATTTCCTGGGCCTAAATCTCTACTTGTAAGGCTATTAATTTCTAAACTTCTTATAGCTGATACATTTGATATACCTCCAATATTTAAAATACATACAGGAAATTTTATGTTTTTTTGTTTAACAATTTGATTATGAAAAATAGGAGTTAAAGGAGCTCCCTCTCCACCGTTTTGAATATCATTTTTTCTAAAATCATTAATTATAACTTGTTGTGTCAATTGGGACAATAATCTTGCATCACCGATCTGTATAGAAATCTTTTTTGAGGAATTATGATAAATAGTCTGACCATGAAATCCTATTAAATCAATTTTTTCATTTGTAGAACTTATTATTGCAGAAACAACTTTTGAATGAAATAACGTTATTTCTCTCTCAAGTTCATTTGTTTCACTATTATATTTTTTTAAATCCTCAAATTTAGTAATTTTGTCCTTTAAAATGTGAATATTTTCGTAAATTTTTTGATCAAATTTGAAGTACTTGTTAAAAATTACTCTATATTTATTTAGTCCATCTGAGCTTATTAAAGATGCATCCACCCCATCTCCAGATGTACCGCTCATTAAACCCAATGATGTGAATATTTTTCCCATTCTTATTTTTTTTTAAAAAAATTTGTATATTGTGTGACTATAAACTTATGAATAAATTTTTAAAAGAATTTAAAGATAGAGGTTTATTCTATCAATGTACCAATGAAGAAGAATTATCGAATTTTTTAAATACAAAAAAAATTAAAGGATATATAGGTTTTGATTGCACAGCTGAAAGTCTACATGTTGGTAGTTTGTTGCAGATAATGTGTTTGCGATTACTTCAAAAACATGGACACAGACCAATAGTTTTATTAGGAGGTGGTACTACAAGAATAGGAGACCCATCTGGTAAAGATAAAACTAGGAGCATTCTTAATGAAAAAGATATTGAAAAAAACATAAAAAACATTGAAAAAATATTAAAAAAATTTTTAAATGTTAAAGATCCAAAGATTAAACCTATTTTTGTAAATAACTACTCATGGCTTAAAAATCTTAATTATATTAATTTTTTAAGAGAAATAGGAAAACATTTTACAATAAATAAAATGCTAAGCTTTGATAGCGTAAAAACCAGATTAGAAAGAGAACAATCACTTAGCTATATGGAATTTAATTATATGATTTTACAAGCTTATGACTTTTTAGAACTTAATAAAAAGCAAAATTGTATTCTTCAAATTGGTGGCTCAGATCAGTGGGGTAATATTGTGAACGGTGTAGAGTTGATAAAAAGATATTCGAATAAACAAGTTTTCGGTCTTACAACACCTTTAATTACGCTAGCTTCAGGAGCAAAAATGGGAAAAACGGAGTCAGGTGCAATTTGGTTAGATAAGAAATTTTTATCTACTTATGATTATTGGCAATTTTGGAGAAATACTGATGATAGAGATGTGATAAAATTTTTAAAAATTTTCACAGACTTGGAGATGGATGAAATAATATCAAAAGAAAATGATAATATTAATGATTTAAAAATTTTGCTAGCTAACAAAGCAACTACTATGATACATGGAACCAAAGCTGCAAAAGATGCGGAAAAGGCTGCTAAAGAAGCCTTCTCTGGAAATCTTCTTGGTTCTAATTTGCCCTCATTAAAAATTTCTAATAAAGATCTTGCCAAATCTTTAAGTATTATTGATCTTATTATTTTATCTAAACTAGAAAATTCAAAAAGTGAAGTAAGGAGACTAATTAAGGGAAATGCGATTAAACTGAATAGCAATGTTATATCTGACGAAAACTTTAGGATTAAAAAAGATTTATTCATAAATAACTATTTAAAACTTTCTATTGGGAAGAAGAGGCACCTCAAAGTAGAAATATATTAATTTTTTTTAATTTTTTCTAGAGTTCTGGTAATAAATCTTGGAGTTAAAGTTTTTACTGGATTTACTGTTGTTTCAAGATTTTTTGGAGGCCCTTTTATTTTAAAACTCACCCCAAAAACACCCTCTCCTGTTTTAGCGCCAACTAGTATGTTTCCAAGTACTGGTATAGAGCCAATGAACTTATTTATTGTAGTTGCTGGCACTAAAGTTCCTCTTAAGCTAATTAATCTTTTTTTTTCAATGTATCCTTCCATTAAAATAGAAATTGCTGGACCTATTGCATAAATTTCCTCTATGTTTATTAAATCTTTATGATCTTTAAAGTTCATCTCAAATTCATCAAACCGGATTCCTTCTCCTGACATTATATCTGCTATACCTTGAAGAGATGCTAAAGTTAAAACTTTAGTCAAAGCAGGCATTTCTTTTAATTTAAAATTATAAATTTTTAAAGTTGATCTAGTTTCTTCACCATTACTTGTGCTATAGAAATCAAGCACACCTTGCTCAAAACCTTTAATAAATTTATATCTTCTTATTATTGGCTCAGCTCGATCTAAAAATAGAGTTGTTATTCTGTTATTTCCTTTTTTATTTATGGTTAATTTAAGTTTTTTATTACTTGTAAAAAGGCCCTCTAATTTTCCATTATTGATTTTTTTGTTTTTAAATGTCAAATGCCCAACAAAATTTTTAAGAATATTGTCTTTATCTAATCTAACTTTATCAATATTAATATTAAGCTTATTATTTATATTAATCAGAATTGACTTATTTTGATCACTTTCAAATAAATTTTCAATTAAATTATCAGCATTAAAGTAAGAGCCGGATAGAAAATATTCTTTATTTTTCCTGAATAATGAGATTGAATTTTTTCTATTATCTTTATCAAAGTAATTTAATTCTAGTTTATCTAATTTATTTATTTGAAAAAATTCATTAAAATTAATTTTTTGAAAATCAAAAATATTCTCTTTTTCTTTATATGAAAACGAACTAATTAATAAATTTTCTTTATCTTCTTTAATACCTTTAAAATTAATCAATGCTTTTTCAATTTTTTTTTCATAACTTAAAAAGTCAATATTTATTGGGTTATCATTTATTTGAATAGACGTTTCAAATTTTATATCTTTATTGACTTGGTCAATTTTATAAAAAATATCATCTTCATTATCTTGAATTAAAATCTTACCTTCTCCAATAACTGAAAGGTTTTTTTTTGTATAATTAATTTTTAAATTATTATCAGAAAGCAAAATTTCTTCTTTAATTTTTGGAAAAAAATTACTTAATTCATAGTCATTCAAAATTGAAAGTTCTAAAAGATTCATTGATGATTTTATATCCAAATCTTTTATTTCAAATTTTCTATCAAGGTAAAAAGAAAATTTATTTTTCGAGACAAAGCTTAAATTTGTAAAATTTAATTTTTTAATAAATGGACTTATTAAATGCTTAAAGTCTTTATTTTTAAGATCGAATTTTTCATGGGAGATGTCTCCTTGAAATGAAAACTTGTTTTTTTCATTTTTTATTAATATTTCTTCTGATTTAAAATTTATATTGTTAAGTTTAAAATTTGTGTCAATTATTTTAAGTTCATTATATTTTGAATTAAAAATTAGATCTAATTTATCTAAACTATTTCCATCATTAAAACTTAATTTTCCATCTTTTAAAAAACCTTTGATTTTATAATTGTCTTTTATTTTGCCTTCGGAATCAAACTCAAGTTTGATATCTGCAATTAAAAAACCTTTTTTTACTATTTTTTCTAAAACATATAATTCTGGTTTTTGATTTATTGATCTAACAAATGTTATTAAACTTTTTGCATCTAATGATTTAGTAGATATTTGAAGGTTTTCTATTGAAAACTTTTTATTTATAAGAGATTTGAGTGAAACTTTTGCCTTTATGCTCTCTATTTCAATATTTTCATTTTTATTACTTAATGCTGGGCCAATAGTTTTAACATTTACATCAAATTGAAAAGGGTCAAAAATAATTTTGATTGTTTTGAGTTTAATATTTAGGTCACTATTAACACTTTTTATTTTTTTAATTATTTGGTTATTAAATCTTTGTGTCTCAATTCCAAATAAACTTAAATAAGTTATTAATAAAAATAAAATTATGAGAAAACTAATTACAAATTTAAAAATTATTCTCATTTAATTTGATACAATGATTTCTCTAAAAAATCATCAATGTGTCCATCTAAAACTCTTTCTGGGCTTGAGTTTTCGTGATTAGTTCTATTATCTTTAACTAATCTATAGGGTTGCAAAACATACGATCTTATTTGATGACCCCAACCTATATCAGATTTTGCAGTTTCGTTACTTAAGTTTTTTTCCTCCTTTTTTTTTATTTCAAAATCATAAAGCCTAGCTTTAAGCATATTCATACATGTCTCCTTATTTTTATGTTGAGATCTCTCATTTTGACACTGGACAACTATCTTAGATGATAAATGAGTAATTCTTACTGCGCTATCAGTTGTATTTACGTGCTGACCCCCTGCACCACTTGATCGATAGGTGTCAATTCTCAAATCTTTATCATTTATCTTTATATTAATATTTTCATCAACTACAGGATAAACCCAAATACTAGCAAAACTAGTATGTCTTCTCGCTCCTGAGTCAAAAGGTGAAATTCGAACTAATCTGTGTATTCCTGACTCTTTTTTTAACCAACCAAATACATAGTCTCCTTCAATTTTTATTGTTGATGATTTTATACCTGCCTCCTCTCCTTTATGCTCACTAATCAAATTTGATTTAAATTTTTTATTGTCAGACCATTTTAGATACATTCTTCTTAACATATCTGCCCAATCTTGACTTTCAGTTCCTCCTGCTCCTGCGTGAATTTCAACATAACAATCTAAAGAATCTGCCTCCTTAGATAAAAAACATTTGATTTCATTTTTCTTTACTGTCTCCTGTAAAGTTTTTATATTAGATAAAATTTCATTTTTTATATCGATATTATTTTCCTCAGAAGCTAATTCATTCAATTCGTGAAAATCTTTCAATTTTTTTTTAGAATCTTCATAAGATCCAATTAGATCCTCAAATAATTTTTTTTCCTTAATAATTTTTTTTGATTTTACTTTATCCTGCCAAAAATTAGCTTGGAGCATTGTCTTATTGTGATCATCTAATCTTAAATAAATATTATTTTTTTCAAAGATACTCCTTAACTCTTTGATTTGCTTTTTCTATCTCTTTTTTAAAATCTGTATATTTTTGATCCATTAATAAAACTCTAATATATTAGTTGTTTCTATTCTATTATTATTTGTATATAAAATTTTTCCCTCAACAACATTCTTTTTTTTATAAGCCTCAACTATAGTATTTTTTGATGAAAATTTTGCCTTTTCCCCTGTTATAGGATCTACAACCATCATTATGATACCTTCTGCAACTTTAAAGGGGCGAGCATTTGATTTTTTAACAGACTTTTCTACAAATTCTTTAAAGATAGGAAGTGCAGTCTTAGAACCAGTTTCAAATTTTCCCAATGGTTTAGGGTCGTCCATGCCAACATATACCCCGATGACTAGATCTGATGTGAAGCCAACAAACCATGCATCTGTATTTTCATTTGTTGTTCCAGTTTTACCAGCTAAATTTAATTCTAATTTCTTTAATTTTTTACCCGTTCCTCTTTTTACAACACCCTCTAGAAGTGAAGTCATCTGATAAGCTGTTTGAGGAGAAAAAACTTGTTTATACTTATCCTCAATTTCTGGATATTGGTCACTCATGAATGAAATTTTATCACAATCTATACATGATCTTTGATTATTATTGATAATTGTGTTTCCTTCACTGTCTTGAACTCTATCAATTAAAACTGGCTCAACTAATTTTCCACCGTTTACAAATGCAGAATATGCTGATGCCAACTTCAATAAAGTAGTTTCTGCTGAGCCAAGTGAAATTGATAATAATTCCTCTGGGTTTTCATAAATTCCAAGAGACTTTGAAAAATTAGCAATTTTATCAATTCCTAAACTTTGAGCTATTCTTACAGTCATTAAATTTCTAGATTTTTCAATCCCTGTTCTAAGTGTAGACGGTCCGTAAAATTTTTTTCCATAATTCTGTGGCTTCCACATTTTAAGATCAGAACCCTGATCTAAAACAAGTGGTGCATCTAGAACTAATGATGATGGTGTATAATTATTTTCTAAAGCTAGTGCGTAAACAAATGGCTTAAAAGCTGAACCAGGTTGTCTAAGAGCTTGTGTAACTCTATTAAATTCACTATTTTTAAAACTAAAACCTCCACTTAAAGCTAGTACTCTACCTGTAAAAGGATCCATCACAATCATTCCACCATTAATTTTTGGTAACTGTTTTAAACTAAAAAAATTACTATTATTTTGTTTTACATAAATTATGTCACCAGGATTTAATAATTCATTAAATTCTTTTTTAGTCCATGAAATATCTTTAAATTCTATACTACCTTCAAGACCGTCTATAGTTTCAATTAATGCAGAAAATTGATTAACTTTTTTAACTATTGCAATCTTCCAAGAAATAGAGTCCTCCAACCTATATTTATCTAAATCACTTTTCCAATTACTAATTAAACTTTTGTTGGTAATTGGACCTCTCCATCCTTTTCTTCTGTCATAATTCACTAATCCATTTCTTAAAGAAATATTTGCTATTTTTTGTAGCTCCAAGTTAATGGGTGTATTTATATTAAACCCTTGTTTATAAACCTTTTCATAAGTAAGTTCATTGATGATTTTTTTTCTCACTTCTTCTATATAATATTGTGCATCTTCTAAAAAAACTTTCTGTTTCTTTTTTAATTTAATATTTTTAACTTTTAATTGCTCATATTCTTTCACATCCAAAAAATCGTTTTCTAATAAATTTTTTAAAACTAAATTTCTTCTAAATTTTGCCAACTCTAAATTTCTGTAAGGATTATATTTACTTGGAGCTTTAGGTAATGCAGCTAATAAAGCAGCCTCAGAATAATCTAAATTTTTAATAGATTTATCAAAATATTCCAAACTCGCAGCAGCAACACCATACGCCCCACTTCCTAAGTATATTTGGTTTAGATAAAGTTCAAGTATTCTCTGTTTATTCAAAGCTCTTTCAATTCTAAACGCTAAAATTGCCTCTTTTATTTTTCTATTTAAACTTACTTCATTTGTTAACAAAAAATTTTTTGCAACTTGTTGTGTTATTGTTGATGCACCTTCTAATCTTTTTGAGGTTAGTATATTTTTTATATTGTTAAAAATAGCTCTTAAAATTCCTTTAGCATCAACCCCTGGGTGATAAAAAAAATTTTTATCTTCTGCAGATAAAAAGGCATTTACAACATTTTCTGGAATAGAGTTGTAAGGAACAAAAATTCTCTTTTCCTTAGAAAAATCTGCAACCAAGTCGCCATTTCCTGAGTAAACTTTACTTGATACTGGGGGTTTGTAATTTTTAAGAAACTTGTAATCTGGGATATTGCTTGAAAAAGTCCATAAAATAGCAATAGCAGTTATAAAAATTAGCAATAAAAAGCTCAATACAGCAACAAAAATTTTCTTTATAAATATTCTCATTTTTATTCCATTATATATTGGAATTTGGTAAAGATAAGGCAATAGAGTTATACAAAATTTAAAAAAATTAAACGTGAAATGAACCAATCAACTAGAAATTTATGGAAAAAAATTTATACATTGACGCATCGCGTCCAAGTGAAACCAGAGTTGTTCTTAAATCCGACAATAACATTGAAGATTACGAGTACGAAGGAATAAAAAACAACCTTATAAAAAATAACATCTATTTAGGAAAAGTAAGTAGAATTGAGCCATCTTTACAAGCTGCATTTATAGACTTTGGAAGAGAAAAGCATGGATTTTTATCCTTCAACGATATTCAGTCTGATTATTATCAAATTCCTAAAAGTGATTTAGAAATTTTAAAATTAGAAGAGGAAAAGGCTAGAGAAGAATTATCAAAAGAGGTTGAGGCACTAGAAAATGAGAATCTTGCCCAAGGAAAACTAGAGGTCGACGATCCTATAGAAAAAAGTCAACAAGAGGATAAGGAAAATCTCGATAATAAAAAAGAACAAAATAAAGGCAAAAGATTAAAATTTAAAAGATATAAGATTCAAGAAGTAATTAAACCTAATCAAGTTATTCTCGTTCAGGTGCTCAAAGATGAGAGAGGTCAAAAAGGAGCTGCTTTAAGTACTTTTATCTCAATTGCAGGAAAATACATTGTTTTGATGCCAAATACTGCAAAAGGAGGCGGTATTTCTAGGAAAATTTTTAATCCTGCTGACAGAAAAAAAATAAGAAATATTTTAAATGAAATACAAATACCCAAGGAAATGGGACTTATAGTCAGAACTGCTGGAAGTAATAAAACTAAAAATGAAATTGATCATGACCTGTCGACATTGATAAATACTTGGAATCAAATAAAAGATAACGCAATAAACTCTATTGCTCCGTCGTTAATTCATCAAGAAAGTGACATCATAAAAAGAACACTAAGAGATATGTACGATGAGAATACAAAAAATATTCTGATAGAGGGAAACGAGGGATATAAAAAGGCACAAAATTTTATGAAAATGATGATGCCATCTCATGTTAAGAAAATCAAAAAATATAGGGGTAAGATTTCTTTGTTTATTCAAGAGGGAATTGAGCAAAAATTGAATCAAATATTTGACTCTGAAATAAAACTTAACTCTGGTGGATATTTGGTCATTAACCCTACTGAAGCTTTAGTTTCAATTGACATTAATTCAGGGAGTTCAATTAAACAGAAGAATGTTGAAAGTACAGCCTTAGATACTAATCTCGAAGCTGCTGATGAGATAGCTAGACAAATAAAAATAAGGGACTTATCGGGATTAATTATTATTGATTTCATAGATATGTTAAGTTTTGGGAACAGAAGGACTGTTGAAAGAAGATTAAAAGATAAATGTAGAGCTGACAGAGCTAGAATTCAAATTGGAAGAATAAGTAATTTTGGATTATTAGAAATGTCAAGACAAAGATTAAGAGAAAGTGCTGTCAAATGGAAAATTAATCTCTCTGATGAGTCTTTCGCTCAAAAACTGTTAAAATTAGTTGAATTAAAATCAGTATTAAATAAAGCTAAAATTGTAGAGTTGAAGGTTTGTGAAAAAATTTCAAACTTTTTAAAAGAAAATTTTATAGAAGATTTAACTTTTTTCGAAAAAAAAAATAAAATGAAAATTGATATAATTACTGATAGCTCATTAATTATTCCAGAATATATTATTGATATTAAAAATAAGTCAAAAAAAACCCTTGAAGTTATTAAACATATTGAAAATTTAAAAAATTTAGATGATCAAAAAAGTGATAATAAAGTTATAGATCTTAAAGAAAGAAAAAAGTTTAAAAGAAA
>CESP01163717.1_pt1 | contig 10460 bp, 10 predicted proteins | sample 531211 | NCBI WGS metagenome assembly CESP01 (sample SAMEA2622074, study PRJEB7988) | marine metagenome | biome: marine biome (ENVO:00000447); feature: surface water layer (ENVO:00002042); material: "saline water (ENVO:00002010), including plankton (ENVO:xxxxxxxx)" | depth 5 m | reverse complement strand
TCTCTAACTTATTCAGTGGATGCTAAAGATAAAATTTATAAGCTAGAAACTTTATATGACGGTCTTGATATGCCTTGGGATATTGATTTTCTTCCAAATGGAGATTTTTTAGTTTCCGAACTGACTGGAAAATTAAAAATCTACAATCCCAGTTTTAAAACATTAATAACAGTTTCAAATGTTCCTTCAGTATTAGCTAGAAGTCAAGGAGGTCTATCCGATATTGAACTTCATCCTGATTTTGAATTAAATAACCTTATTTACTTATCTTACTCCATTAAAACCAGAGAAGGAAATACTTTACAGGTTTCAAGGGCTAAGCTTCATAAAAATACTTTAATTGACATAGAGACAATTCATACTGCGCAAGCTTTCAGAAAAACATCAGCCCATTATGGTGCAAGACTATTATTTTTAAATGATAATACTTTGTTAATTTCATCAGGGGATGGTTTTAATCATAGAGAAAAAGCACAGGAATTAGATAATCATTTTGGTAAAATATTAAGAATTAATGATGATGGCTCAATTCCAAACGATAATCCAATTTTTAAAAAAGATAATGCTCTTAAAGATATTTTTACTTATGGTCACAGAAATCAACAGGGTCTCACAAAGGATATTAACGGGATTATTTACAGTCATGAGCATGGCCCAAAAGGCGGTGATGAATTAAACATTATTTATCCAGGTTTAAATTATGGCTGGCCAGCAATAACATATGGTATTGATTATAATGGTTCTATAATTTCACCATTTAAGAAAAAAAAGGGAATGGAACAACCTATAAAATATTGGACACCTTCAATTGCCTTATCCGATATGACTTTTTATTACAGTAATTTGTTTCCTGAATGGTATGGGAATTTATTTATTTCAGCTTTGTCATCCGCTGACGTAAGAAGACTAGTAATTAAAGATAAAATGGTCGTTTCTGAGGAAATTATGTTTGAAGAAATTGGTTCTAGAATTCGAAGTATAAAATCATCTAAGGATGGTAATTTAATCATTCTGACAGATGGTAGAGGAAAGAAAAATTCTGGTAAAATTATTAAAGTTTCACCAAATAATTTATAGGTAGCAAAAGCAACTAATGATCATTCAATGTCCTTCTTGTAGAACAAATTTTTTCTTAGATGAAAAAAAATTCAATGGCCTACCAAAAAAATTAAAATGCTCAAGATGTTCACTAATTTGGACCTCGTCTTCAAAAGGAGAGCCAATTGATGTTCCTAAATTATTTGAACCATCTTCTACACAAGGCTTAGCGACAAATGAAAAAAATCAAGAAAAAGTTGATAAAAATAAGAAACCTGATCATCCGTTACCAGTTGTATTTAATAAACCACAGACAAAAAAATTAGATTTTATTTTTTGGATTTTTTTACTTTTACTTTTTACCTCTTTGATTATTGGTTGGAATAAGAGGGTTATAATTGTAAATAAATTCCCAAGCTTATCACCCGTAATAGAAATTTTTGACTCATCAATAAAGTTTAGAGGAATAGAAATTAATAATCTATCTAGCAGAATATCCTCTAATGAGAATGGCTCTCCGTTAATTGTTTCTGGCTCTCTTATAAATCAAGAAAATTATATAAGAAAAGTGCCATCTATAATGATCATTATAGAAAGCATTGATAGAACAGTTTTAATGAAAGAAACTATAAAATTTAATAATGAATTTTTTGATTACCTAGAAATTAAAGATTTTGAAGTTAAATTTAATAATTTTCCAGAAGACGCTACTAATATTTTTGTTGAAATTATTGAGTAATTATACCCATTTTGAAATTATATCTTTATCAATAATAATATCTTCATTTATTCTTTTTCTAATAATTTCATATTCACCCTTATTTATCAATAACTCACCTATAGTCGGCCTTGTATTATAATTTGAGGATTGAACTGATCCGTATGCCCCCGTAGAGCATATTGCAAGAAAATCATCTTCATTTATATCTTTTAGGTACATATCTTTAGCGAAAAAGTCACCAGTTTCGCATACTGGTCCAACAATATCACATTTTAGATTTTCTAATTTTTTTGGCTCTTTCAGGGGTATTATATTGTGATGTGCGTTATATAAGGTTGGTCTAATAAAATCATTCATCCCCGCATCAACAATAACAAAATTTTTAATATCAGATTTTTTTATATGAAGAATCTTTGTCACTAATATTCCTGCATTAGCAGTTAAAAATCTTCCTGGCTCAATAATTACTTTACAATCTAAATCCTCAAATTTTTCTGATAATAATTTTCCATATTTTTTTACATCAATTGGTTCTTCATTTTCTTTGTATTTTACTCCTAGACCACCACCAACATCTATAATATCTATTTTATGACCTTTATCTTTTAACATAGATGTAATCTCTTTTAATTTATCAAATGAATGACTAAAAGGTTCGAGTCGATTTATTTGACTGCCAATATGAGCATCAACTCCTTTAATTTCTATTCCAGGAAGATTAGATGCATATTCGTAAATTTCATAAGCATCTTTCCAGCTTATTCCAAATTTGTCTTGAGCTTTACCAGTTGATATTTTTTCATTTCCACCTGCAGTAATATCTGGATTTATTCTAATTGCAATCGGAGCTCTCTTTGATTGGATTAAAGCCTCATCTGAAATTTTTTTTAATTCACTTGCTGACTCTACATTAAACATTAAAATATCATTATTTAACGCAAATTTAATTTCGTTGGGATTTTTACCAACTCCCGAAAAAACAATTTTATTTGGTGGTATATTGGCTTTAAGAGCACGTTTCATTTCACCAATTGATACAACATCCGCCCCTGCACCCATATTTGCAAAATTTTTTATTATTGACTGATTTGAATTTGATTTTATAGCGTAACAAATTTCATAATCTCTAAGATTAATAGAGTTATCTAATGATGAATATTGATTTTTTAAATAACTCAAAGAGTAACAATAAAAAGGGGTCTCAATTTCTTTTGCAATATTTTTAATGTTTAGATCATCAAAAAAAAGATTACCTTCTATATAATTATAATCAATCATTATTTACTGTCCGTGACAGAATTAAAAGATAACATTGAAGTAAGATTTGGGGGTGGTAATAAATCCCCTTTTCTTCCGCAACCTCCTAAAGTTATTATAATGATAAAAATAATAAAAAGTTTTTCTTTATTTATCATTTTCAAGCCTCTTAATCCACTGATTAGCCTGTTTTAAAACGTTTTTTGGTGATGTGCCACCTTCAGAAATTTTTCTTTCAACAGAGTCTCTCACATTTAAGGCTTTGTATATTTTTTTATCGATTCTTTTGTCTATTTTTCTCAGTTTTTCTAAATCTATTTGCTCTAAAGTAATGTTTTCATCAACACATATTTTTATGATTTTACCCACTATTTCATGGGCAGTTCTAAACGGAATATTTAAATTTTGGACAAGCCAATCTGCTAAATCAGTAGCAGTTGAAAATTGAGAGGCTGCAGCCAATTCCATATTTTCTTTATTAGCCTTGAGGGAGGTAATCATTGCCGTCATTGATTGAAGACATAACTCAATATTTTCTATGGCATCGAAAGTTGGCTCTTTATCCTCCTGAAGATCTTTTGAGTAAGCGAGAGGTAATCCTTTCATTACAATAGACATATTAATAAACGAACTAATTAGTCTTCCAGTTTTACCTCTTATAAGTTCAGCAAGATCAGGATTCTTTTTTTGAGGCATTATTGATGACCCCGTGGTTAAATTATCGGGTAGATCGATAAAATTAAAACCACTAGACATCCACATCACTATTTCTTCAGCCAACCTTGAAAGGTTTATTGAACAAATAGTTATTGATGAGATCGTTTCTAAAACAAAATCTCTTGATGAAACTGCATCTAGTGAGTTTTGCATCGGTTTGATAAATCCAAGTGATTTTGTAGTGATTTTTCTATTTATTGGAAAAGAAGTACCAGATAATGCTCCTGATCCGAGAGGATTTTCATTTAATCTTTTATTGCAATCAATAAGTCTACTTTTATCCCTTGATAACATCTCGACATATGCAAGAAGATGATGACCAAAAGTAATTGGCTGGGCGGTTTGCATATGTGTAAATCCGGGTATTAAAATATTATATCCAGATTTGGCTTTTTTTGATAATGCGTATTGTAAGTTTGATATTTCTTTTATTAATTTGTCATTTTTTTTTCTTACATAAAGTTTTAAATCAGTAGCAACTTGATCATTTCTGGATCTGGCAGTATGTAACCTTTTTGCAGGATCTCCTATTTCCTTTTGCAATTGAGCCTCAATATTCATATGAATATCTTCCAACTCTGGATTTAATTTAAAATTTCCTTTTTTAAATTTATTATTTATTTTTTTTAGACCTGTAATGATTGATGAAGAGTCTTTTTTAGAAATTATTTTACACTCTGCAAGCATTATAGCATGTGCAATTGATCCTTCAATATCTTCTTCAAATAGTTTATAATCAAAATGAATTGATGAATTAACTTTTTGTAAAAGATTTGATGGCTTTGAGGTAAATCTTCCTCCCCACATCTTATTCTTTGACGGTTTTTTTTTCATTTTTCCGAACCTGTTAACAATCTAAGGTAATACCATATGAATATATCAAAAAAATCACTCTTAATAGGTCTAATCTTTATATCTTCTTTTGTTTTCTTATTTTTTATTCCTTTTGGCATCAAAAAAAATAATACTGATTATGATAAAGTATTTCTTGAGCCTAATAAAGAAGCAAGTCTGAATGAAATTAATTTTTATAATATAGAAAATAATCAGTTTTTTCTAAAAGACTTTAAGGGAAAAGTTTTATTGATTAATTTATGGGCAACATGGTGTTTGCCTTGCAAAATTGAAATGCCAGCTCTGGATCGTTTACAAGCGTCTATTGGAGATGATAATTTTGAGGTTATAGCAATTGCGGTTGAGAAAACTAATATCCTTAAAATTCAAGAATTTTATCAAGAGATAGGACTAAATAATTTAAAAATATACCATGATAACTCTACTAAATCAGGACTTTTTTCAAAAGCAAAAGGTCTTCCATTAACATTTTTAGTTGATCATAAAGGTAATGAGGTAGGTAGAAGAGATGGACCTTGGGAGTGGGATGATGATGAAGTAATAGAAATAATTAAAAGTTACAAAAAACTATTAATTAATTAATCTAAAGCTGCATTTAAATCAGGTATAGCAGTAAATAAGTCTGCTACTAATCCATAATCTGCTACTTGGAAAATAGGCGCTTCTTCATCTTTATTAATTGCAACAATAATTTTTGAGTCTTTCATTCCTGCCAGATGTTGAATTGCTCCCGAAATTCCTACAGCAATATAAAGTTCTGGTGCAACAACTTTCCCCGTTTGCCCAACTTGATAATCATTAGGAACAAAACCTGCATCCACAGCAGCTCTTGAAGCGCCTAGTGCGGCTCCAAGTTTGTCAGCAACTCCCTCAAGAATTACAAAATTATCTCCTGATTGCATACCTCTACCACCAGAAACTATTACCTTAGCTGAGGTAAGTTCAGGTCTATCTGATTTAGTAAGTTCATCCATTACGTGTTCGGATAAACTTTTATTTTCGCCACTGTTAATATTTTCAATATTGGATGGATCTTGATCTCCTACTGCCTGGAAAGATGGAGCTCTAACCGTAATAATTTTTTTATTATTCTTGGACTTTACTGTTTGAATTGCATTACCGGCATAAATAGGGCGTTCAAAAGTCACTGAGTCAATAACATTAATAATTTCTGAAATTTGCGGAACATCTAATAATGCAGCAACTCTTGGCATAAAGTTTTTTCCAGTTGTTGAGGCAATTGCCATGATAGTATTATAATCAGCAGCCATTGAAACAATTAAATCAGCATATGTTTCAGCTAAATGATTCTGATACAATTCATCATCACATAACAGAACTTTTGATACACCTTCAATTTTAGACGCATCATCAGCAATATCTTTGCAATCTTTTCCGGCAACTAGTATATGAATATCCTCACCAATTTTTGTTGCAGCATCCATGGCTTTTTTATTTGCATCAGCAAGTGTATTATTATTATGTTCTGCGATTAAAAGTGTTGTCATTTATATAACTCCTGCTTCATTTTTTAATTTATCAACTAGTTCTTCAACTGTTTCTACTTTAATACCAGCTTCTCTTTGTGCTGGTTCAGAAACTTTGACGATCTCAAGCATAGGTGAGATTTCTATATTATAATCTTCTGGAAGTTTTTCATCTATTGGTTTTTTCTTTGCTTTCATAATATTCGGTAATGAAGCATATCTAGGTTCATTTAATCTCAGATCTGTAGTAATAATCGATGGTAATTTAATTTCTAAAGTTTGAAGTCCTCCATCAATTTCTCTCACAACATTTGCTTTACCATCATTAATTTTTAATTCAGATGCAAATGTACCTTGCGACCAGCCTAATAATGCTGCAAGCATTTGACCAGTTTGATTGCTATCGTCGTCAATAGCTTGTTTACCTAAAATTATTAAGTCAGGGTTTTCCTCCTCACTAACTGCTTTTATTATTTTTGCAACATTTAGTGGTTCAACTAATTCATCAGTTTTTACTAATATACCTCGATCAGCACCCATAGCTAAAGCTGTTCTTATTGTTTCTTGTGATTGTTGAGGGCCTATTGATAAAACAACAATTTCAGAGACAGTACCTGCCTCTTTAAGCTTTATTGCTTCTTCAACAGCTATCTCATCAAATGGATTCATTGACATTTTAACATTAGATAATTCAACACCCGAATTGTCAGATTTGACACGAATTTTTACATTATAGTCAACTACTCTTTTTATAGGTACTAAAACCTTCATTTTTAATCTCCAATAAATTCAATGTATCAGGTTGAAGAAATTAAAACCACTAATTATTTGTGTCAATATTACAATTTAAATAGATAATATTAATTTCATGAATTAGTTTATCTTCTATTACTCTTTCTTTGTTTTTCCTGGTCTCCATAATACATCACCTTGACCTCCACGCTCAGTTTGGTTTGCATATCGTGCAGCAACAAAGCATAAATCTGATAATCTATTTACATAAGCAAGTGACTCTTTTGAAACAGAATTTTTTTCTTTTACTGAAAGCTGAACCATTAATCTTTCTGCTCTTCTTATTGTTGTTCTTGCTAAGTGAAGAAATGAGGAAGCTGCAGATCCACCAGGCAAAACAAATGATTTTAAAGGATTTAAATTTATATTTAGTTGATCAATCTCTTGTTCTAGCCTATTAATTTGTGATTTGGAAATTGATAACTTTCTATTTTCATCTTGACTTGGGGTTGATAATTCAGCTCCTAAATCAAATAATTCATTTTGAATAGAGCTTAAGAAATTATCCAATATAATTAATTCTGACGTTTTTGTGTATGATCTAACTATTCCAATAATAGAATTTGCTTCATCTATGGTTCCATATGCCTCAACTCTAATATCATTTTTAGATATTCTTGATCCATCACCAAGACTTGTTAAGCCCTCATCTCCAGTTTTTGTATAAATTTTATTTAATATGACCATTAGTTTATTTTCCAAGCTAATCTTAATCCAACACTAGTTAGACCTTGATTAGGGTCACAAAGACTTCCATTTGACATATGTTGCGCTGAAATTTGTAAAACTCTATTTTCAGCGATTTGATAACCAAAGGCAATCATTTCTCTAAAGTTAACGCTACAACCAAAACCTAATTCATCTTTTTTTATTTCATTTTTACCAGAATGAAGTGCGGCACCAAAAGCTAATTCACCCGAAAATTTTCCTTTTTGGAATAGATTCCATGTTGAGCCAGCGTATAATAAGTGGGTATTATTAGCTAAACTTATATGAGTACCTAGATGAGGTCTTCCTGCATAAGAATGCCACCACTCTGGACGTTCAAAAATTTTTTCGAATGATAGAGCTGCTCCACCCTCTATTCTTCTTTCTACGTCATGCATTAAAAGGCCCAATCTATATTCAGCCGCATTAATGCTTAATACAGGGACCATACAAAAGATAAATACTAAGATTAATTTACTTTTAACCAATTTGAAACTCCATAAAGTTAAACAGTTTAATTATAGTTATTTATAGGATTCAATCTAATTAAATATAAAAATTAATTTAATTATCTGTTAGCACTTTCCATAAGTCTTCTTGCTATTACTTGTGCTTGAATTTCAGCGGTTCCCTCAAAAATACTTAATATTCTAGCATCAGCCAAAACTCTACTTATTGGAGTTTCAGTTGCGAATCCAATTCCACCATGAATTTGTAAAGCATTATCTGCAGACGACCAAGCAACTCTTGCTCCTAAGAGCTTAGCCATACCTGCTTCCATATCGCATCTTTGTTTTAAATCTTTTATATTTGCTGCGTGGAATGTTAATTGTCTGACAATCATTGTTTCAGCAAACATCATTATCAATTTTTCACTAATTCTAGGAAAATTTATTAATTTTTGACCGAATTGTTCTCTATCGTTTGCATATTGCAGTGCTAAATCACAAGCATTTTGAGAAACTCCAATGGCCCTAGCTGCTGTTTGAATTCTAGCAGACTCAAAAGTAGACATTAAATGAACAAAACCTTTTCCTTCTTCATTACCGAGAAGATTTTCTTTAGGAACTTCAAAATTATCAAATGCTATATCAAATTCTTTCATTCCTCGATAACCAATTACATTTATTTCACCTCCACTCATTCCGTCGGCTGGAAAGAAATCATCTTCTGTTTCTCTTGGTTTTTCAGCTAAAAACATTGACAGGCCTCTATGATCAGATTTTTCAGAATTTGTTCTAACAAGTAGTGTCATCAGATCAGCTCTAGCGCCATGTGTTATCCAAGTTTTATTTCCATTTATTAAATATTTATCTCCTTTTGCATTTCCTCTGGTTTTTAAATGAGCTAAATCTGATCCTATGTCAGGCTCTGAAAAAACAGCAGTTGGGAAAATTTCACCACTTGAAATTTTTGATAAGTATTTTTGTTTTTGTTCTTCAGTTCCACCTATTAAAATAAGTTCTGCGGCTATCTCTGATCTTGTACCCAGCGAGCCAACTCCAACCCAACCTCTAGATAGTTCCTCTGAAACGATACACATTGCTTTTTTTTCTAAACCCAGACCACCATATTCTTCAGGAATAGTTAGACCAAAAACACCCAGCTCTGACATTTTCTTAATTATTTCAAGAGGTATATAATCATCATTCATGTGCCATTCATGAGCGTGAGGGGTAATTTCATCATCGACAAAACGTTTAAATTGATTTTTAATTTCTTGATATGTTTCGTCTAAACCATCATCAGGTTGAATTCCTGACTCAATACTTTGTTGAAGAATAGTCATAACTCTATTTTTCTCAAAACTTGTTGATCTTTGGGTAAGTGATTCTGTTACTTTTTTAAAATCTTCTATTATTTCACTTGGAATTCCCAACTCTTCAGGTCTTATAGTTTCATTCTGACTCATAGGTATTCCATGCATAATTTGAAGACAGTATTCACCAGCGCCAACACCAGCAATACCCTCTTCTAAATCTGTCAAGCGGTTGTGTGCTTCCAAATATTCTATCCACTTAGATAATTGCAATAAAGACTCAACATAGGTTGCATACCATGCAAGACCATGGGCGATATGTTGATTTTGGTTAAGAGAATTAATATCGCTTAAATTATTATTATTATTTCTAGCATGTGTAAAAATTTCTCTTGATTTACTATATGCATCTTTAAGTTCAGTAACTAAAGAATTTTTAATCATATTTAACTCCAAGATTATTAGAATGTTGTTATCACATTTTTATAAATTATGGCTAGATCATTTTGTCACACTTTAATTCATCAGGAAATGCTTCAATTGATTTAATTATAGAAAAAATTTCATCTTTTTTTATTTTTCTCTCTCTAAGAGATTTAATCGAAGTTGATTGATTAGTTTTTGATAACTTATCTCCATTGCTTTCTCTTAAAAGATTGTGGTGATACCATTGAGTTTCTGGAAGATTAAGAATAATTTGTAATAACTTATGTATCGATGTTGCTGGATAAATATCAAGTCCTCTGGTTACTAAATTAATACCTTGTTCAGCATCATCTACAGCAACTGATAAGTGATATGAAGTTGGTATTTCTTTCCTAGCAATTATAAAATCTCCATATAAATTTGGCTCTAAAACTCTATTTCCTTTTGGCTCTAAGCCGAGCTCATTAAAAAATATTTTATTTCCAAATTTTTCTTGAGCAAAGTTCATTGCTTTTTCAATATTTAATCTCCAACAAAAGTTTGAACCACTAAGCATTAAATTAGATTTTTCTGCTTTTGATATATTTTTGTAAATTTGAGGATATATATATTGACCGTCAGGGTCAATTGGCCATGAAGATTTTCTTTTTGATTTTTTTAAGATGAATTTTTTAATCTCTGATCTTGAAGCCCAGCAGGG
>CESP01087557.1_pt1 | contig 10470 bp, 10 predicted proteins | sample 531211 | NCBI WGS metagenome assembly CESP01 (sample SAMEA2622074, study PRJEB7988) | marine metagenome | biome: marine biome (ENVO:00000447); feature: surface water layer (ENVO:00002042); material: "saline water (ENVO:00002010), including plankton (ENVO:xxxxxxxx)" | depth 5 m | reverse complement strand
CAAAAAAAGCATAAAATGAAAATTTTAGGAATTGGAAATGCAATAGTCGACGTAATTTGCAAGGTTGATGAAAACTTTATTAATCAAAATAATCTAACAAAAGGTACAATGAAGCTAATTTTTGATGATAAGGAATTTCAATCACTGTTATCAAATTTAAAAATTGAAAAAACTATTTCTGGTGGATCAGTAGCAAATTCTATTGTTGGATTATCGCAATTAGGGAACAACGTGGGTTTTATCGGAAAAGTGAGTGATGACGAATTAGGTAATAAATATGAAGAAGGATTGAAATCAGAAAAGGTTAAATATTTTTATTCAAAAAAGAAAGAAGAATTGCCAACAGGGACTTGTTTAATTTTAGTAACTCCAGATTCGGAAAGAACAATGTGTACATTTCTGGGTACTGCCGGAAAAATTAATGAAAAGGACGTAAATGTTGATTTTATTAAGCAATCAGAAATGATATTTTTAGAAGGCTATTTGTGGGATGAAGGAGAACCTAAAAAAGCATTTGAAAAAGCAATTAAAAGTGCAAATAAAGTTGCTATGTCTCTTTCAGATCAGTTCTGTGTGGATAGACATAAACCACATTTTTTAGATTTAGTAAAAAATAAAATAGACATCACTTTTGCAAATGAACAGGAGATGATGTCATTGATAGATACAAAAAATTTTGATGAAGTTATAAACTTTGCTAAAAATTTAAACAAAATTATAGTAATTACCCGCGGCGAAAAAGGTGCCGTGTTAATATCTAACAATGAAATTTTTGAAAATGGCATAGAAAAAAATTTACTTATAAAAGACCTCACAGGTGCTGGAGATTTATTTGCAGCAGGATTTTTGCATGGATACCTTAATAATTTAGACTTAATGGGATGTCTTAATAAGGGAAAAGAATTATCATCAAAAGTAATTCAACAAATTGGTGCAAGACTCTAAATGACATTATCAAAAAATATATTCAAACTCTTTCCTCAACCTGTATTCCATTATCAGTTAGATGATTACAAAAAACATAACGAAGAATTATCAAAATATATATATAATCTTCATAAATTGGATCCTGAGGGTGTGGCTAGGTCAAATCAAGGGGGATGGCACTCAAAACCGTTTAATCTAAAGGAGAAAGAAGCTGCGCCTTTTAAATTTTTTATTTCTATACAGATGTATGTTGCTGATACATTCAAAGAGTATGGATGGAAATATGATCCAGGTAAAGTGAACTTAACAGAGATGTGGGCAATAATTAATAAAAAAAATAATTTTAACTTAGAACATACCCATCCAAACAATTATTTGAGTGCAGCATACTATGTGAAAGCTCCAGAAAACTGTGGATCTTTCAAAGTTACAAATCCAAATTTGATATCCAGAGAAAGAGTAACTACAAGCAATAGAAAGACTGATTTAAATCAAAATATTGCTCACATAAAGCCAAATGAAGGAGATTTACTTTTGTTTCCAGCTTACCTACCTCACTCTGTAGGTATGAATGAGTCAAATGAAGATAGAATAGTTATTAGTTTTAATATTGATATATTAAAATAATTTATTTTTTTTTTCTTTTAAAGCTGCCTTTACCTTTTTTTGGCTTAACTATTTTATTCTTATATTTTTTTGAAAATAAATCTTTAGCTATTACGTTTCTATTTTTCATGATATTTGATAGCCTTCTTTATAACTTCTGATAAAATTTTTATCTTTAAATACATTGTCAATTTTTTTTCGTAAACGATAGATGTGTGTTTCAACAGTATGGGTTTCCAATTGTGATTTATAGCCCCAAACTTTATTTTGCAATTTAATAACAGATACAGGTGAGGTAGAATTTTTTAGAAAATCAATTATTTTTGACTCTTTCTCAGTTAAATTGAGATGCTTATTATTCTTAAACATTTTTCTTGTATTAAAGTTTACTTGATACTCTCCAATTTTGATATCTTTTTGAAATTTAATTTTTTTTTTAAGAAAGTTAATATTTAAATAATCTACTAACTTATCTAATTCTATTGGAAAATCATTTAATTTAATTTGATTTTCACTTTCGAAATTTTTTTTTGAGATAATTAACTCATTAGGTCTTAAATTTTTTAATTTAAAATCTTTTTCTTTTATAAATCTTAACTCAAAACTTAATATACTCTTTAATTCAAACAAGATTTCGTATAATATTTTATGATCATGAATTAGAAGGTATTGTTTATTCATATTTAAAGGTTATGATAATTAGACTAAAAAATAAACAAACTCTTTTATATAAAGATTTTAGTTTTAAATGCTGTGTAGGTAAAAACGGACTGACTAATACTAAATTTGAAGGAGATAAAAAGACACCCCAAGGTTTATTTAATTTAAGTTATTTGTATTTTAGAAAAGATAGAGTAAAAAAACCTCAAACCTCATTAAATTGTAAGAGTATTAGTAAAAACATGGGGTGGTGTAACGATATAAGAAATAAAAAATTTTATAATAAAAAAGTAATAAATTATAATAAGATTAAATCTGAAAAATTATATCGAAAAGACTATAAATATGATTATTTAATTCCAATTAAATATAATTGGAGTAAACCAAAAATACATAAAGGAAGCGCAATTTTTATTCACCTAACTAAAAATTATAGACCAACTGCAGGATGTATAGGTTTATTAAAAAAAGATTTTTTAATTTTAGCTAAATTAATTAATAAGAACACAAAGATTAAAATATCTTAATTTCTGCTTCCAAAAATACTAGATCCAATTCTCAGATAAGTTGCGCCATAATTTAAAGCATCCAAATAATCTGATGACATACCCATACTTAACTCTTTTAATGCTAGATTATTTTTTAATTTTTCCATTTTATTAAAATATTTTTCACTATCATTATTAAAAGGTGGAATACACATCAAACCAACAATATTTAAACCTAAATCTTTGCAATAATTATGAAAATTTTCTAAATTGTTTTCATTAATACCTGATTTCTGGTTTTCATCTCCTATATTAATTTGAATAAATAATTTTAAATTACGATTTTCTTTAATTTGATATTCAGAAATTTTTTTAGCCAACTTTTCATTATCAAGTGAATGTATGTAGTCAAATAATTTAACTGCAAATTTAACCTTATTGGTTTGTAATTTACCAATTAAGTGTAATTTTAAATTATTTTTTTTTTGCTTAATATCAGTCCATTTTTCAACAGCCTCTTGAACTTTATTTTCTCCAAAATGGATATGTCCATGCTCAATTAAGGGACTTATATGATCAATTTTAAATGTTTTAGATACTGCTATTATATTGGGAACTTGATCAAAATTGCTTTTTTGAAATTTTTGCTTAACTTTTGTTTCGATATTAAGTAAATTTTTAATTGTTTCATGCATAAACTAACTTTTAAAAAATATTATTTTATAAATAAATTTAAAAAAAGTAATATTGATAAACTTGATAATAATACAGTAATTATTTATAGAAACTATGAAAAACGTACTAAGGTTAAGGATTTATTTGAATTAAAAAATTATTGTAAAAAAAAAGGAATAAAACTTTATTTATCTAATAACTTTAAAGTTGCAATAAAACTCGGTCTAGATGGAGTTTATATACCATCGTTTAACATTGAATTTAAACACTTATCTTACATATACAAAAAAGATTTTCACATTATGGGTTCTGCACATAATATTAAAGAAATAAGGATAAAAGAACTGCAGAATGTAAGTGATATAGTTTTATCCTCTTTATTTAAAAGAAATAAAAATTTTCTTGGGTTAAATAAATTTAGAATTATTCAAAAAATGACCAAAAAAAATGTTTTTGCTTTAGGTGGAATTTCTAAATCTAATTTAAAAAAACTGAAATTAATTGGATGTAATGGATTTGCTGGAATTAGTTATTTTGAATAAAAAAAAGGCCCTATTTCTAGGGCCTTTTAAGTAATTTATAATTTCAAACTTAGAAGTTGAAACCTAACGCAATGTTGTAAGCGCTTCTGTCATTAGTTTGCACGTTGTTAATGTTGTTAACATCGTGAACTGATGCACCTATGCTTAATGATCCCATTGTGTAAGAAACAGATAAAGCTGACGCTTCTTGGTCAGTTCCACTTGTTACTTCTGAGTCTTGAGCACCATAAGATACTGCTAAATCATCATTAACTTGGTAAGAAATACCGAAGCTAGTTGATTCATAGTCGTTTCCAGTTTCATTGTCTTTTTCTGATTGTTGTAAACCAACAGTGATTGAACCCATTGCATATTTTGCAAACATTGTGCTCTCATCACTTTTTGTGTTAAGAGTTTGCTCAACATCACCTTGACCATAACCTATTGTCAAACCTTCCATACCAGTATAAGTTACACCAAAATCAGTATATGATTTTGCTGATATTCCACCAGCTGATTGTAGATAACCTACTGTTAGGTTTAATCCTGAATCATGGCTGTATTTGTAAGTAAACATGTTGTTTCCAGAATGACCACCGATTAACTGTGCTTCCGCACCAGTTACGATATCCCATGGCTCTTCATGAGCTGTTGGCATAACGTCATCGTTAGCATCCAAGAAACCACTTCCACCGTGACCAGCAAATACTAATGAACCAGCATCTCCTAAATCAAAAGTGATTGAGTGTGAATCTAATTGGTTTGTTCCATCAGCAGCATCACCATCTAGCTCAACGCTATATGTAACACCAATATCATTTACATCTCCTGAAGCAGAAAAGGTAACAGAGTCACCCATTGTCCATCCTGCACCAGTTACTGCATGCTCATCACCACCTGAGTACGACATAGCCGCACTACCAGATACTGACATTTCAGCTGCTGAAACTGATCCAGCAACTAGGGATCCAGCTAATGCTGTTAACCCAATTTTTCTTAGTTTGTCCATATTAAGAACTCCTTATGTTTTAGTTTAATATTAAACAGAGCTGTTTTATCAAAAAAGCAAAAAAACTCTTAGATTATTGGCATTATTTGAAATTTAAAAAAAAAGTGTTGCAAATATACATCATTAAAAATGTTGAATTTACTGCTTTTTTTAACATATTTATAAATTTATTGTTATAAAATTAATAAATAATCTAAAAACAGTCTAATATAAATTATGAAAATACAAATCATAACTCTGATTACAATTTGCTTACTTTTAAATAATTGCACAGGAGCAGATGCAAGGAAAATTTCTCCAGATCCTAAGGAAAGAGTAAAAAAAAATATTGAAGAAGGAAGAGGTTTCCGACTAATGGGTTCACAGAAAAAAGCATCTGGTGAATTTGATTTTGCAAGTTCCAATGAACTTTGGAGAGCTTCATTAGACACATTAGAATTTATGCCACTAGCGCTTGCTAATTATGGTGGAGGTTTAATTGTAACTGATTGGTATAGTGATAATGAAAATAATGAGTCAGTTAAAATCTCAATAAGATTTTTAAGCAATGATATTAGAGCCGACGCACTTAATATAAAAGTGTTCTACAAACAATGCTCTATTCAACAAACATGTAAAATCTCTGATAGATCAGAAACATTATCAGCAGAATTAACAAAAAAAATATTAACAAAAGCTGCTGTTTACGAAAAAGAAAGCAAGTCAAAAAATAAAAAAAAATATATTAATAAAAATCTCGAAAATTAATAGTAAAATCTTAAATTGTGGAAAGATATAATTTCAAAAGCATAGAAGAGAAATGGCAAAATAAGTGGGAAGCAAATAAAGAATTTTCTTCTCAATTTGATAAAAGTAAAAAAAAATTTTATTGCCTTGAAATGTTTCCTTACCCATCTGGCAAAATACATATGGGTCATGTTCGAAACTATACTATTGGAGACGTGTTATCTCGTTATAAGTATTTAAATGGATTTAATGTTTTACATCCCATGGGATGGGATGCATTTGGAATGCCTGCAGAAAATGCAGCAAGAGAAAATAAATTAGATCCAAAAGATTGGACAAATAAAAATATCGAAACAATGAAAAACCAATTAAAAAAATTAGGTTTGTCTCTAGATTGGGATAGAGAAATTTCGACTTGTTCGGAAGAATATTACAAACATCAACAAATATTCTTTCTAGAACTTTTAGAAAAAGAATTAGTATATAGAAAAGAAAACTATGTAAATTGGGATCCAGTTGATGAAACAGTTTTAGCAAATGAGCAAGTAATAGATGGAAGGGGATGGAGATCTGGAGCTTTAGTAGAAAGAAAAAAATTAAATCAATGGTTTTTTAACATATCAAAATTTTCTCAAGATTTACTAAATGGTTTAGATGAGTTAGAAAATTGGCCTGATAAAGTTAAGGTAATGCAAAAAAATTGGATTGGAAAATCATTTGGTTGTGAAATAGAATTTGAAATTAAAGGTAAATTGCCTATTAAAAGTATAAAATGCTTTACAACAAGACCTGATACTTTGTTTGGTTTTTCTTTTTTAGCCTTATCTGTAGATCACGAAATATCACAGTTTTACAAAAATAATAAAGATTTTAAGAATTTTAAAGATGAGTGTTCTAAAACTGGAACAACAGAAGAAGCAATCGCTGTTGGTGAAAAAATTGGTTTCAAAACTGAATTAGAGGCAATAAATCCGATTAATCCTGAGGAAAAAGTACCAGTATATTTTGCTAACTTTGTATTAATGGATTACGGATTTGGAGCTGTTTTTGGTTGTCCTGCTCATGACCAAAGAGATTATGATTTTGCAAAAAAATATAATCTTAAAATAAAAACTGTTGTCAAACCACTCAATCAGAAAGATGATTATGTTGTGGAGAGTGAAGCATACACTGGTTCTGGAATATTAATAAATTCAAGTTTTTTAAATGGACTAGAGGTACCAGAAACCTCAGTTTTAGAGACGATAAGATACCTAGAACAAAATAAATTAGGAAAAAAAACTACAAACTATCGTTTGAAAGATTGGGGGGTTTCTCGTCAAAGGTATTGGGGCTGCCCAATACCAATTGCTTACGATAAAAATGGTAAAGCTCATCCAATTCCAAAATCAATGTTGCCAGTTAAGCTTCCAGAAAACATTGATTTAAACACAAAAGGCAATCCTTTAAGTAAACAAACTTCATGGAGAGAAGTTATTATAAATGGTGAGAAAATGTACAGAGAAACAGATACTCTAGATACTTTCGTTTGTTCATCTTGGTATTATTTAAGATTCTGCTCTCCTAAACAAGAAAAATATGGATTTAAAAAAGAAGACATCGATTATTGGATGCCAGTTGATCAATATATTGGTGGGGTTGAGCATGCAATTTTACATTTGTTATATTCAAGGTTTTTTATGAGAGCTTTAGATTATAAGAATGACAACTTTAATATTAAAGAACCATTTAAAAGTTTATTTACTCAAGGAATGGTTTGTCATGAAACATATAAAGATGAAAATGATAATTGGTTAAGTCCTGATGAAGTAGAAAAAATTAATAAAATATTTGTTCAAAAAAGTAATCCACAAAAAAAAGTTAAAGTTGGAGCATCAGAGTCAATGTCTAAATCAAAAAAGAACGTGGTTGATCCAGAATTCATAATTAGAAATTATGGAGCTGATGCAGTAAGATTATTTATACTTTCAGATAGTCCTCCTGAAAAAGATGTGCAGTGGTCCGAACAAGGGATGGTTTCTTCGTACAAGTTTATTCAAAAACTTTGGTCATTGCATTGCTTTATACTAGATAAGTTAGAAAATGAGTCTCAAGAAAATACAGATGAAGAATTAAATAGGTTCACAAATCAAATGATCTTTAAGATTACAAATAATTTAGATAAATTTAGTTACAATGTAATAATTGCTAATATATATGAAACTTATAATTTTTTATTTGATTTGATTAGAAAAAAAAAAAATCTTAAAAATCTTAAAGAAAATTATTTAAAAATTTTAATCTGCATATCTCCTATTATCCCACATTTTTCGAGTGAATGTCTTAGTAAATTTGCAGATAAAGGTGTATTTGAATGGCCAACATATAACAAAAAATATTTAAATGAGGAAAATGTCAAAATTGTAATACAAATAGATGGAAAAAAAAGGTCATTACTTGAAGTAAAGAAAGAAATGAATGAAGGAGACCTTTTAAAAACTGTTAAATTAGATAAGAGTCTACAAAAATATATAGGTAACAAAGAGATAAAAAAGATTATATTCATTAAAAACAAGCTTATGAATATTTTATTAAATGAGTAAAATTATAAATATATCATTATTTATTTTTCTGATTGTTGGTTGTTCTTACGAACCAATTCTTTTAAATAAGAGTTCAAGTTTTAAATTTATTAACATAATTACTAATGGTGATAAAGATTTTAATAAAATATTAAGTAAAAAATTATCAGATAAAAATGATGGTGATAAGGAATATAATATTTATATTACAACAAAAAAAAAGAAAGAAATTTTATCATCAGACACAAAAGGTGATCCAAAAATATTTAAAATAAAGCTTGATGTAAAATTCAAAATAGAAGATAGCGGAAAATTTATTTTAAATAATAAAATTACTAAAGAATTTACTTACAACAACATGAAAGATAAATTTGAGCTTCTTAAATTAGAAGAAAACATAATTAATACTATAGCACAAAAGATTTCTAATGAAATTTCAAAATCAGTAGTACATAAAAATTAAATGATTATCAAATATTATGAATTAGATAAACACGGAATAGATGAATTTAAATTTTACCTTTTCTATGGTAAAAACGAAGGATTACAAAACGAAGTTCTTATTAATAAATTTAAAAATAGTACAGAAGATCAAATGATTAAATATGAGGAAAAAGAATTTATAAATAACTTTGATGATATATTATCTGAGTTATTAAATATATCTTTTTTTGAAAAACGGAAAAAAATAATAATTTCTAGGATAAGTGAAAAGATAAATAAGTATATTGATATAATATTACAAAAAAAAATAAGTGAAACCATATTTATATTAAAAAGTGGGCCTCTTGACAAAAAATCTAAATTACGGGCTTTATTTGAAAAAAATAAAGATTTAGCAATTGTTCCATTTTATGAAGATGATAATAAAAAATTATCACAATTAGTTTCAGAATTTTTAATCGATAAAAATATAAAACTATCAAGAGAATCTATAAACCTGTTAGTAAGTAGAGCAAATGGGGATAGAAAGAACCTAAGGATTGAACTTGAGAAAATATTTAATTATTCAATTTCGAATGAGAAGATTGAATATGATACTGTGCAAAAACTAACAAACTTAGCAGAAAACTACTCTGTAAATGAATTGGCAGATAATTATTTAATTAAAAATAAGAAAAACACAGCTAAAATTCTTAATGAAAATAACTATACAAGTGAGGACTGTATCCTTATTTTAAGAACAATACTTAATAAATCAAAAAGGTTATTAGGAATTTTAGAGAGGTACAATAAAATTAATAACATTGATGAAGTTATATCAAACACGAGACCTCCCATATTTTGGAAAGAAAAAGAGAGTGTTAAAAATCAAGTAAGATCTTGGAAAAAAAAGGACTTAATGAATAAAATTTATGAAATTAACGAGATTGAATCTTTAATAAAAAGCAATTCAAATAATTCAGTTAATATAATTTCTGACTTTATAGTAAACTATTAGTAATAGTTCTTAATCACATTAATAAGTCTATCCAACTGATCGAGACCTTTATATTCAAAAATTAAGCTGCCTGAATTATTTTTTGTGTTATTTAATATTACTTTCATGCCTATCTTATTTATTAATTCGTTTTCTGTTGCAATAATATTTGGGTCTTTAATATTTTTAATTTTTTTAGATCCTCTTTTTAAAAGTCTAACTAAATTTTCTGTTTGTCTAACTGATAATTTTTTATTAATAATTTTTTCAGCTACAAGGAGAGCATTATTTAAACCAATTAAAATTTTAGCATGCCCCTGGCTGATTTTTTCATTCTTAATCATATCAACAATTTTATCAGGAAGGGTCAATAATCTTAAAGAGTTTGAGACGTGAGATCTACTTTTTCCAATAAATTTCGAAACTTTTTCTTGATCGTATCCAAAATTTTCAATTAAATTTTTGTAACTTTCGGCTTCCTCTATTGCATTAAGATCCTTCCTTTGAACATTTTCAATAATTGCAAACTCTAATGACTTTAAATTATCAGCTTCAATAATCACAACTGGGACTTCATGAAGACCGGCTGATTGTGCTGCTTGCCACCTTCTCTCACCTGCTATTAATTCAAATTTATCATTTTGATCAACTGATTTTCTAACGATCAGAGGTTGTATAATTCCTCTTTCTTTTATTGAATTTTTTAACTCCTCTAATGCATTTTTCTCGAAGATTTTTCTTGGTTGATTTTTATTTGGAATAATTGAACTTATAGAAATTTTGTCATTGGAGGTTTTAATATCACCATCTCCTATTAATGATGAAAGCCCTCTCCCTAAGCCCTTCTTACTTTTAAAAGGATTTATCATGCTGCACT
>CESP01014785.1_pt1 | contig 10473 bp, 6 predicted proteins | sample 531211 | NCBI WGS metagenome assembly CESP01 (sample SAMEA2622074, study PRJEB7988) | marine metagenome | biome: marine biome (ENVO:00000447); feature: surface water layer (ENVO:00002042); material: "saline water (ENVO:00002010), including plankton (ENVO:xxxxxxxx)" | depth 5 m | reverse complement strand
CATTCAAAATGTGCCGTAAACTAGCATTGAATTTATAAAAGTCAATATTTAAAAGGGGTTTTTGCTTTACTGCGCTGATTGATCGGTGGCTACAGAAGCGGATTCTAGCTCCTGTTTTTTTATTTCTTCAAGTCTTGTTTTATCTTGTTCTCTTGCTTGTTTATCCCACTCAATTTTAGTTAAACCAGTACCAGCAGGAACTAGTCTACCAACAATAACGTTTTCTTTTAGGCCTTCTAGCGTATCAGTTTTTCCTTTTATTGACGCATCTGTCAAAACTCTAGTTGTTTCTTGAAATGAAGCAGCAGAGATAAATGAGTTAGTTTGAAGTGAAGCTTTTGTTATACCCAATAACACTCTTTCAAAAGTTGCTGGCTTTTTCTTTTCATCTCTCAATTTTTCATTAATATTATTAATGTCTAATAAATCTATTACTTCTCCGGTTAGTAACTCAGAATCTCCTGGATTTTTAACCTCAACTCTTTTCAACATTTGCCTTACTATTGTCTCGATATGTTTATCATTAATAACGACACCTTGGAGTCTATAAACTTCTTGCACTTCACTGACAAAATACTCTGTCAATTTTTCAACTCCTAGAATTCTTAAAATATCGTGCGGGGCAGGACTTCCGTCTAAAAGATATTCACCTTTTTTGATTTTTTCACCCTGATTAAAGTTTACATGCTTGCCTTTTGGAATTAAGTAATTAGATGTTTCCCCATCGTTTGAGACAATAGAAATTTTTTGTTTACCTCTTACTTCTTTTCCAAATTGGATAACTCCGTCGTTCTCAGCAATTATTGCACTATCTTTTGGTCTTCTTGCTTCAAATAATTCAGCCACTCGAGGCAGTCCTCCTGTGATATCTTTTGTTTTAGAAGTTTCCTTAGGCAATCTTGCCAAAACATCTCCGGCTGAAATTTTTTGACCATCTTTTACAGATAATATTGTATCTGGAACTAGATAGTATCTGGCTTCATTGCCATCAGCTTTTTTTATTATTTCTCCTTTTTCATTTCTCAAAGTTATTCTAGGTTTAAGCTCAGAATTTTTTGAAGATGATTTCCAATCTGTAACAGACTTCGATGACAAACCTGTGGCATCATCTAGTGTTTCAGTTAAAGAACTTCCTTCCATTAAATCCATATAATTAACAATCCCTCCAGTCTCAGCTATAACTGGTAAAGTATATGGATCCCATTCTGCAATTTTTTTTCCTTTTTCTATAACATCACCATCTTTAAAAAATAGTTTAGAACCATAATTAACTTTATAAATGGCAAGTTGCCTTCCGTTTTCATCCTCAATACTTAATTGAGTATTTCTACCCATTACAATTATATTCTTTTTTGAATCCTCAATTAAGTTTTTATTAATTATATTTAATTTTCCCTTTGTTTGAGAAATTATTTGTGACTCTTCTTTAATTTGTGCAGTACCTCCAACGTGAAAGGTTCTCATCGTTAACTGTGTACCTGGTTCACCGATTGATTGAGCAGCTATCATTCCTACTGCTTCTCCTATACTTACTAATTTCCCCCTGGCTAAATCTCTTCCATAACAAGTTTGGCAAACTCCTCTTTTAGACGCGCAGGTTATTACAGAATATACATTAATTGATTTAACACCTGCTGCATCAATTTTTTCACAATCAAATTCGTCTATCAATTTATCTTTTTTGATTATTACTTCACCTGTAACAGGATTTTTTATATTTTCTGCGATTACTCTTCCTAAAACTCTTTCTGATAAACTAACTAATATATTTCCTCCTTCGATAATTTCTGAAATTGTTACCGAGGATCTTTTTTTTGGATCACATTCTGCTTTAGTAATTTGAACGTCTTGAGCCACATCGCACAATCTTCTTGTTAAGTATCCAGAGTTTGCAGTTTTTAAAGCTGTATCAGCTAAACCTTTGCGAGCTCCATGTGTAGAGTTAAAATATTCTAATACTGAAAGACCTTCTTTAAAATTAGATATGATTGGAGTTTCAATAATTTCGCCTGAAGGTTTTGCTATAAGTCCTCTCATACCAGCTAATTGTTTCATTTGCGCTTGAGAACCACGAGCTCCTGAGTCAGCCATCATAAATACCGAATTAGTTTCTATTCTGTCATCTTCATATACTTTTTCAGCACTAGATATTTCTTTCATCATTTCATTCGCAACAGTATCAGTACATTTAGACCAAACATCGACCACTTTGTTATATTTTTCTCCTCTAGTAATTAATCCATCTGAATATTGCTTTTCATATTCCTCGATTTGTTTTTTTGTATTATTGATTAAATTTTCTTTTGTTTTTGGTATCAGTAAATCGTCTTTTCCAAATGAGATACCAGCTTTAAAAGCATGTTTAAATCCAAGCGTTTTGATTTTATCACAAAAAATCACAGTTTCTTTTTGTCCACAATATCTAAATATGGTGTCAATAACTTCTGAAACATTTTTCTTCGTTAATAATTTATTAATTAGACTAAATTTAATATTTCTATTTTTTGGTAAAACATTTGCTAATAAAAATCTTCCTGCTGTACTTGTGTATTTTTCGCTTATTTCGTTTCCATTCTTATCGATGGTTTTAAAAGTTGATACTATCTTAGAATGTAAGCTTATAGATTTATTCTCTAAAGCTTGTTCAATTTCATCTATGTTGGCAAAAATACCTTTTGGTTTTTTTTCAGCACTATCAGATTGAGATAAATAATAAATTCCTAATACAATATCTTGACTTGGTACAATAATAGGTTTTCCATTTGAAGGACTTAAAATATTGTTTGTAGACATCATTAAAACTCTTGCCTCGAGTTGTGCTTCCAAACTTAAAGGGATATGAACAGCCATTTGATCTCCGTCAAAATCTGCATTAAACGCTGCGCAAACTAGCGGATGTAATTCAATAGCATTACCTTCAATAAGCTTGGCTTCAAAAGCTTGAACACCCAATCTGTGTAAAGTTGGTGCTCTATTTAAAAGAATTGGGTGTTCTCTAATTATATGTTCTAAGGAGTCCCAGACTTCACTTTTTTCTCTTTCAACCAATCTTTTTGCTTGTTTTATTGTCGTTGCCAAACCTAACTTATCTAATCTAGCATATAAAAATGGTTTAAATAATTCTAATGCCATTTTTTTTGGTAATCCACATTGATGGAGTTTGAGTTCTGGACCAACAACAATTACTGATCTGCCTGAGTAGTCTACTCTTTTACCAAGTAGATTTTGTCTAAATCTTCCTTGCTTCCCTTTTAACATTTCTGCTAAAGACTTTAAAGGTCTCTTTCCTGTGCCAGTTATAACTCTTCCCCTTCTTCCATTATCAAACAAAGCATCAACGGACTCTTGAAGCATTCTTTTTTCATTTCTTACAATTATATCTGGTGCCTTAAGATCTAATAATCTTTTTAATCTATTGTTTCTATTTATCACCCTTCGATACAAATCATTCAAGTCAGAAGTAGCAAATCTTCCTCCATCTAATGGAACTAAAGGTCTTAATTCTGGTGGAATTACAGGTATTGATGTTAGTATCATCCATTCAGGTTTGTTACCTGATGTAATAAAAGACTCAATTAGTTTTAATCTTTTGATTGTTCTTTCCTCAGTAACTTTGGATTTTATTTCGGCTAATGACTCTCTTAAAACTTTCTGCTCTTTTTTTAAATCTAAGTTAACCAGAATTTCTCTCACAGCTTCGGCACCTATACCAGCTGTAAAAGCATCCTCGCCAAATTCTTCCTGAGCTTTTAATAAAGCTTCTTCGGAAATTAGTTGTCCTTTTTTTAATGTAGTTAAACCTGGCTCTACGATGATAAAACTCTCAAAATATAAAACTTTTTCTACATCTTTAAGTTTCATGTCAATTGCTAGAGATATTCTACTAGGCAAAGATTTTAAAAACCAAATGTGAGCTACAGGACATGCTAAATCAATATGCCCCATTCTTTCTCTTCTTACATTTGATTTAGTTACTTCCACACCACATTTTTCACATATAATTCCTCTAAATTTCATTCTTTTGTATTTTCCACACAAACATTCATAATCTTTAACAGGTCCAAAAATTCTTGAACAAAAAAGACCGTCTTTTTCTGGCCTAAAAGTTCTATAATTGATAGTCTCTGGTTTTTTAATTTCTCCGTATGACCAAGATTTGATTTTCTCAGGACTAGCTAGAGTAATTTTAATACTATCAAAATTATTTTCTTGAGAAATATTTTGATTTTCAAAGTTTTTTTGTAAGTTTTTTTCCATAAATTAGTTTAATTCAATATTAAGTCCTAGGGCTCTAATTTCTTTTACTAAAACATTAAATGATTCTGGCACACCAGACTCAAAATTGTTATTGCCTTTTACAATTGTCTCATAAACTTTTGTTCTACCAGCTACATCGTCAGATTTTACAGTTAAAATTTCTTGAAGAGTGTATGACGCTCCATAAGCCTCTAATGCCCATACTTCCATCTCGCCAAATCTTTGTCCTCCAAGCTGAGCCTTTCCACCAAGCGGTTGTTGTGTTACTAAACTGTAAGGTCCAGTGGATCTTGCGTGTATTTTATCTTCCACAAGATGGTTTAATTTTAACATATAGATGATTCCAACTGTAACTGGTCTGTCAAATCTTTCTCCAGTTTGACCATTCCAAAGATGAGTTTGTCCAGAATTAGGGAGTTGGGCTAAACTTAGCATTTCAGTAATATCTTTTGTACTTGCTCCGTCAAATACTGGAGTAGCTATCGGCACGCCATTAGATAAATTTTGCACTAGTTCAGCTACTTCTTTATTATTTAGTTTTGAAATGACCTGGTTGTAGTAATTAGATCCATAAATGTCTCTTAATTTTTGTTTGATTTTATCTATCTCTGTCTCAAAATTTTTTAAATGTATTTTTATTTGATCACCTAACTCAGAACAAGACCAACCAAGATGTGTCTCTAAAATTTGACCAACATTCATACGGCTTGGAACACCTAAAGGGTTTAGTACGATATCTACGGGTTTTCCATTTTCCATGTAAGGCATATCTTCAACAGGAACAATTTTACTGACAACACCTTTATTGCCATGTCTTCCAGCCATTTTATCACCAGGCATTAATCTTCTCTTAACAGCAACAAATACTTTAACAACCTTCATAACTGTTGGTAGCAAATCGTCACCTTGTTGAATTTTATTTACCTTATCATCAAATCTTAATTTAATATCTTCAGAAGCATTTTCAAATTGGTTCTTTAATTTTTCAAGATTGTCATTTATATCAGAATTTTGAAAAGAAATTTTCCACAAATCTTTCAATAAAAAGTTTTCAAAATCATTTTTATTAAGTGTGGTCCCAGGTTTTAAATTTTTAAATTGTTTGTTTATACTTTGTCCATTCAATAAATCTGTGGCACGTAGTTTTATATTTCTATTTAGTATTTCTTCTTCAACTTTTTTATCCTCTTGAACTGACTCAATTTCCGCTCTCTCAATAGCAATAGATCTCTCGTCTTTATCTATTCCGTGTCTATTAAAAACTCTTACATCAATTACGACACCAGTGCTTCCAGATGGTAATTTTAAAGAGGAGTCTCTTACATCGGTTGCTTTTTCGCCAAAGATTGATCTCAATAATTTTTCTTCTGGGCTGGATGATGTTTCGCTTTTTGGTGTTACTTTGCCAACTAAAATATCACTTGGCTTCACTTCTGCACCAACGTAAACTATTCCAGACTCATCCAAATTTCTAAGACTTTCTTCACTTACATTAGGAATATCTCTTGTGATTTCCTCAGCACCAAGTTTTGTATCTCTAGCCATCGACTCATACTCTTCAATATGTACCGATGTAAACACATCATCAGTAACACATCTCTCAGAAATTAATATTGAGTCTTCGAAATTATATCCCTGCCAGGGCATAAAGGCTACGGTTACGTTCTTTCCTAAAGCCAACTCACCTAGTTTTGTAGCTGGGCCATCTGCTATAATATCACCTTTTTTTATTTTATCTCCAACTTTAACTAAAGGTTTTTGATTTATACATGTATTTTGATTTGATCTTTGAAATTTTGATAAATTATAAATATCTACAGCAGACTGAGATAAATCAGTAACATCAGTGGCTTTAACAACTATTCTTTTTCCATCGATTTTATCTACCATACCACTTCTCTTAGCTACTATCGTTACTCCTGAGTCTAAAGCTACATCGGACTCAATGCCTGTACCTACCAATGGAGACTCAGGTTTAAGCAAAGGAACAGCTTGCCTCATCATGTTAGATCCCATTAATGCCCTGTTAGCATCGTCATTTTCTAAAAAAGGAATTAATGCTGCAGCAACTGATACAAGTTGTTTTGGAGAAACATCAATAAAATCGATGTTATCTCTACTTGATAATTCAAAATTTAAATTTTTCCTACAAGCCACTAATTCTTCTATGAAAGATCCGTCCTTATCAATAGCAGAGTTCGCTTGTGCTATAGTAAATTTTTCTTCCTCGATAGCTGATAAATATTTAATCTCAGAAGTAACTTTGCCGTTAACAACTTTCTTATAAGGGCTTTCAATGTAACCAAATTTATTAACTCTACAATATGTTGCTAGACTATTAATAAGACCGATGTTTGGACCTTCCGGTGTTTCTATAGGACATATTCTTCCATAGTGAGTTGGGTGAACATCTCTTACCTCAAAACCTGCTCTTTCCCTAGTTAAGCCTCCCGGTCCAAGAGCTGAAACTCTACGTTTATGTGTTATTTCAGATAAAGGGTTAGTTTGATCCATAAATTGAGACAATTGTGAAGTTGCAAAAAAATCTTTTAAAGATGTGGTAATTGGCTTAGCATTTATTAAATCTTGTGGCATTGCAGACTCGATTTCAAGAAAAGTCGACATTTTTTCTTTCACAGTTCTTTCCATTCTTAATAGGCCAATTCTGAACTGATTTTCGACGAGTTCGCCAACTGATCTTACTCTTCTGTTTCCAAGATGGTCGATATCATCAACATCTCCCTTACCATCTCTTAAATCGAGCATAAATTTGATTATGGCAACTATATCATTTGACTCAAGGATGGTTTTTTTTAAGCTTGTGTTTAAATTTAGCTTAGAATTAAGTTTTACCCTACCAACCTCAGATAAGTCATATCTTTCTTTTTTAAAATATAAATTGTTAAAAATTTCATCTGCAATTTCTACTGAGGGAGCCTCTCCTGGTCTTAATACTTTGTAAATATCATTTAATGCATCTGATTTGCTTAAGTTTTTATCAATTTTTAGAGTTTCTAAGATGTATGGACCTTTATTGATCGGATCGATATCAACAATATGAAGGGACTTCTCTTCTTTTGTAATAATCTTTTCTAATTGCTCTTGAGTGATGTCGAAGCCTGCTCCTATTATAATATTTCCATTTTTATCTTTAATATCCCTAGCTACATAACTACCTATGATTTGATCGCTAGAGACGGATATTGACTTTAATCCTTTTTCCAAGAGTTTTTTTGCAATTATGAAGTTAAGTTTTTCACCTTTTGATAATATTTTTTTATTGTTACTTGCATCTATCAAATCAAAAGATAATTTTATTGGTCGTTTGAAGTTTTCAGGATTAAAATCGGTATTCCAAGACTTAGTATCATTGTTTAAATTGTACTTATTTGTTTTGTAAAAAGTATCAATTATTTTTTCTTTGTTAAAACCAAGTGCATATAAAATTGTTGTTATAGGTAGTTTTTTCTTTCTATCTATTCTAAAATACAAAATATCTTTTGGATCAAATTCAAAATCTAACCAAGATCCTCTACCAGGAATTATTCTACAATTGAATAAAAGCTTTCCACTTGCATGAGTTTTGCCTTTGTCATGATCAAAAAAAACTCCTGGGCTTCTGTGCATTTGATTCACGACAACTCTTTCTACCCCATTTGTTATGAATGTTGCGCTTGGTGTCATTAATGGCAAGTCTCCAATAAAAACCTCTTGTTCTTTTGCTGAAAGTATTTGTTTAGTATTATTTTCAGTATCTATTTCGTAAACTACTAGTCTTAAATTTGCCTTCAAAGAAGCTGAATATGATAAGCTTCTTTGTTTGCATTCAATTACATCAAATTTTGGTTTTTCTAATTTATATGAAATATACTCTAAAGTTGATTTATCATTTCCATCTTCTATAGGAAATATACTCTTAAAAACACGGTCAATACCTTTTGATAAATCGTTAAGTTGTTGATTTAAAGATTTTGATTTTAAAAACTCGTTATAAGAATTTTTTTGTACCTCAATTAAATTAGGTATAGATAGGCCTTCGATTAGTTTACCAAAGTTTTTTCTAATATGTTTCTTTTGAGTAAAAGATAATTGCATCAAATATAAAGATATCTATCGCAAATTTAATCTTGCAATAAAAATCTAACTTAAATTTTGTTTACTTTAATTCTACCTTAGCTCCAGCTGCTTCTAGTTTCTTTTTAAATTCTTCAGCATCTTTTTTAGCCACGCCACCCTTTATTTCCTTAGGTGCTCCCTCAACTAAATCTTTTGCTTCTTTTAAACCTAAACCAGTTATTGCTCTAACTTCTTTAATAACATTAATTTTCTTGTCCCCAACCGCGGCTAAGAATAATGAAAATTCTGATTTTTCTTCACCTGTTGGTGCAGCTGCGCTACCTGCCGGTGCTGCTGCAACCGGTGCTGCTGCTGTAACTCCCCACTTTTCTTCAAGTTGTTTTGAAAGCTCTGCTGCCTCAACAACTGTTAAAGTAGAAAGTTCATCAATAATTTTGTTTAAATCTGCCATTGTCTATCCTATGAATTAATTTTAAAACTCTTTGCGCGCGCTAAATTAGCAATTTTTGAGCCTGGTGCAAGTAAAATACTTACTAATTTTTGTGCTGGTGAGGCTAAAATACCCACTATTTTGGCCCTTGCCTCATCTAGCGAAGGAAGTGTGGCTATAATAGACACCTCTTTTTCATCTAAAACTTTACCATCCATGAAACCTGCAACAATTTTCAACTTATTATTAGATTTTGAAAATTTTGTGAGAATTTTGGCTGTTGAAATTGGATCAGATGAAATAGCTGCCGCTGTAGGCCCAATAAAATATTTTTCTAAATCTTTTTTAGGTGTGTCTTTTAATGCAATTTTTGTAATTCTATTTTTTGTGATTTTAAAAAGTATACCCTTTTCTCTAAGCTCTTTTCTTAGTGCATCTAGTTCGTTTACATTTAGACCTTGATACTGTGCGATCATAACAGATTCATTATCTGAAAAGTTTTTTTTCATTTCCTCGACATAATTTTTCTTAGCTTGTTTACTCATCATAAAATTACTTCGCTCCTACTTTATAAGAAATTCCCATAGTAGATGTGATAAAAGTATTTTTTATAAATTCTCCTTTTATACTTTCAGGTTTTTCTTTTTTTAATGTCTCTATAAAATGATTATAATTTTCTAATAATTTATCAGTTGGGTAACTTTTTCTGCCAATTGTAGAAGCTAAATTACCGTCTTTATCATTTCTAATTTCAACTAAGCCTGTCTTTATATCTTTAACTGATTTAGCAACATCGTTTGAAACTGTTCCTAATTTTGGGTTAGGCATTAAACCTTTAGGACCCAAAACTTTTCCATGTTTTCCTATTTTACCCATCATTGAAGGTGTACAAATTAATTTTGTAAAATCAAATTTGCCTGCTGCGATTTTTTCGATTAAGTCATCGGAACCTACAACTTCCGCACCACTTTTCTTTGCCTCATCAATCTTATCTGGCTCACACAGAACTGCAATTTTTTCTTTTTTTCCAGATCCATTAGGTAATTTTATAATTGTTCTTAAGCTAAAATCTCCTCCTTTAGATTGTTTTAGATTTATTCTTAAAGAAACATCAATAGATTCGTCAAACTTAGAATTTGAATTCTTTTTCACTAATTCAAGTATATCTTTAGCAGAGAGTTTTTTGTCTTTAATGACTGTTTTTAATAATTCTTTATATCTTTTAGATTTTTTTTTCATTATTATTCTTTCACTTCTATCCCCATCGATCTTGCTGACCCACAAATAATTTTTGTAGCTTCTTTAAGATCAAATGCATTTAAATCTTTCATCTTTTCTTTAGCTATTGCTTCAGCTTGTTTCATTGTAATTGATCCAGCTACAACTCTTCCAGGTTCGCTAGATCCACTTTTAAGTTTTGCTGCTTCGCGAATAAAATGAGATGCCGGTGGAGATTTTATTATAAAATCAAATTTTTTATCTTTATATACTGTAATTACAACTGGAACAGGTTTGCCCATGAATGATTTTGTTTTTTCATTAAATGCTTTGCAAAATTCCATTATGTTAATTCCTCTTTGACCCAATGCTGGACCAACAGGGGGAGCAGGATTAGCTTGACCACCTTTTATTTGAAGTTTTACATAACCTGTAATTTCTTTAGCCATTAATTTTTCTCCACTTGATTAAATTCTAAATCTACTGGTGTT
>CESP01163741.1_pt1 | contig 10491 bp, 11 predicted proteins | sample 531211 | NCBI WGS metagenome assembly CESP01 (sample SAMEA2622074, study PRJEB7988) | marine metagenome | biome: marine biome (ENVO:00000447); feature: surface water layer (ENVO:00002042); material: "saline water (ENVO:00002010), including plankton (ENVO:xxxxxxxx)" | depth 5 m | reverse complement strand
GAATTTTATAATTTAAGCTATGAATATATTAATGATTGCTTGAGAGCGGGATTAGTATACAGAAGGGAATTTTATTTAGACTCTGAAATTGAACCGGAAGACTCTCTAATGTTCAAGGTAACGCTTACTCCATTTGGTAATATAGACACTCCATCACTTAATTAATGAACTATAAGTCATCGATAATAATTACTTTAATAATCTTATTTTTAAATAATAATCTTTATGGATTCAACAGTAAAATTATTGTTAAAGTCGAAGAGGAAATAATTACCAACTATGATTTGAAGAATAAAATTTTAACCTCATTAATATTAGCTGATCAAGAAATTAATCAACAAAATATAGACGAATTGAAAAAAGCTATTTTAGATCAACTGATTAATTTAAAATTGAAAAAAATAGAATTGTCAAAATACAAAATAAAAAAAGATGAAAAAAGAATTAATTCCTATTTGAAATCTATTTCTAGAAATGACTTGCAAAATTTTAAAAATAAATTTTTTGAAAATAGTTTAGATTTTGAATTATTTTTAGACGAGATAGACACAGAAATTAGGTGGCAGCAACTAATTTACTCACTTTATGAAAAAAAAATTAATATTAATGAAGCTGCTATAGATGAAGAGATTGAAAAAATAATTAAAGGAAGATCTAACGTGGAAGAATTTGAATTATATGAGATTGAAATTAATTCAAACTTAGATGTACCTGAAAAGGAGATTATCGAAGATATGTTACAAAAAATCAATACTATTGGATTTGAAAATTCTGCAATAAATTTTAGTTCATCAATAACCTCATCACAAAAAGGTTATTTGGGTTGGATTAACGGAAAAACGTTATCTAAAGAAATTTATTTAATTTTATCAAAAATGAAATTAGGTGAAGTTTCTAAACCTATAAAAAAACAAAACAATATTCTCTTTTTAAAATTAAATAATAAAAGAACGATAAAACCAGAACAACTTGAAATTAAAAAATTAAGAAGTGACATTATTGAAAAAAAAAAGGCCAATCTTTTCAAATTATATTCACAAAGCAGATTGTCAAAATTAAAAAATAGCAGTTATATACAGTATTAATGAAAAAAAAAATTATAATATTTAGCGGAGAGCCAAAAAGCATTAATCCCGAATTGATCTGTAAAAGTTGGAAAAAAATTAGTAATAACGTAAAGAGACAAATTTACGTAATATCAAATTATAGATTATTGATAAACCAATTTAGATCTCTGAAATACAAGATAAAAGTAAAAAAGGTTAAAAATATAAGTGAATGTGAGAATGAAGATTTTTTAAAAGTGATAGACATAGATTTAAAATTTAAAAATTTATTATCATTAAAGCCAAATGAAACAACAAAATTTATTAATCGTGGTTTATCTCTAGCTCACAAGCTAGGATTAAAAAAAAATGTTAAAGGGATCATAAATTGTCCAATAAATAAAAATCACTTAGATAAAAAGTTTTATGGAGCAACTGAGTTTTTTGCGTCTAAATGCTCTATAAAAAAACACTCAGAGGTAATGCTCATTAGCTCAAAGAAATTCTCTGTCAGTCCTATTACTACACATGTGGATCTCAAGTACGTCTCAAAAAAGCTAAATTCAGGTTTGATAATAAACAAAATAAAAACTATTAATTTATGTTTTAAAAATATTTTTAATAAAAAACCAAAAATAGCAGTTTTGGGACTAAATCCTCATAACTCTGAATTCAAAAATAATTCAGAGGAAAGTAAAATTATAATTCCTGCTATTAAAAAGCTTAAAAAATTAAAGATAAAGTTAGATGGCCCTTTTGCAGCTGATACATTATTCGTTAATAAATATAAAAATTATGATGTGGTTGTTGGTATGTTCCACGATCAAGTTATTACACCTTTCAAAACATTATATAAATTTAACGCAATTAACATCACATTAGGTTTAAAATATTTAAGAGTTTCACCAGATCATGGAACTGCTTTAGATATAGTTGGTAAAAATAAATCTAACGCAGATAGTTTAGTAGATTGTATTAATTTTATAAATAAATACGGTAAATGAGTTTTCCAAAAAAATCTCTAGGACAAAACTTTTTACAAGACAAAAATATTATAAAAAAAATCATTAATTTAGTAGAAATTAAAAATAAAAATATTATTGAAATCGGGCCAGGTGACGGAGCATTAACTGATCAAATAATGAAATTTGCTCCAAAAACACTTTTTTTGATTGAAAAAGATTTCAAACTTTATGATCATTTAAAATTAAAATTTAAAAATAAAAAATTTGTTAAAGTTTTTTGCAATGATTTCTTGAAATTTGATTTTGAAAAAGTAATAAAGAAAAATACAATTATTTTTGGAAATTTACCTTATAATGTTTCTTCTCAAATATTTGTTAAATTATTAAAATGTGAATTATGGCCTCCAAAATATAGTGACTTAATTTTAATGTTTCAGAGGGAATTAGGAGAAAAAATAATTGCCAAGTTTCCTTCATCAAAATATGGAAGATTATCAATATTAACAAATTTAATGCTTGATTTAAAAATGAAATTCATTGTTTCGCCTAATTGTTTTAAGCCAATACCAAAAGTAAAATCTATAGTATTACATCTTAAACCCAAAACAAAAAAAATAGCAAACTTAAAAAATATTAGTAATTTAGAAAAAATTACAAATATTCTTTTTTCTAATAAAAGAAAGATGATCAATAAAAATATGAAAAAGATACTCAGTCAAGAAGAAATAAATCAAATTCAGGGTTTCAAAATGAATCTTAGACCATCTGAAATCAAACCTGATATTTACTATAGGATCACACAAATTTTTGAGAAGAAATAGAAGTTTTTTTCTTAAAATTATTAATTATATTTTCAATTTGTTTAAAACAAACTTCAAGATTTTTATTTATAATTATAAAATCGTAATCATTCCAATGTCTAATGTCTTCGTCAAAAGAATTGAACCTTTTTTGTATTTCTTTAGGTGTATTTTCATCACGGCTTAATAGTCTTTTTTTCAATTCCTCTTTACTGTGTGTAATAAGATAAATTTTAACTAATTTTAGATTTTTAAACTTAGACAATTGCTTTGTACCCTGCCAATCAATATCAAATATAATATCATTTTGATTAAGTGTTTTATCAACATTCTCTTTCAAGGTCCCGTAATAGTTCTCATAAATTTTTGCATACTCATAAAAACTATTTTTATCTATTAATTTTTTAAATTCTAATTCAGAAACAAAATAATAATCAACACCATTAACTTCGTTAGACCTGGGTAGTCTCGTAGTATGTGATACTGAAATTTTGAAATTATTATATTTTTGTTGAATTTTTTTCGTTAAGGTAGTTTTTCCAACACCAGATGGAGAGGAAAGTATAACTAATATCTTTTCTCCTTCGTTATACATTTATTAACTTTTGAAAATTAGCTTGCTTTGCTTTCAATAAACTTAATCGCATCCCCTACAGTAAGAATTTTTTCTGCTTCACTATCTGAAATTTCCGATCCAAATTCTTCTTCAAAAGCCATTACTAATTCAACAGTATCTAAACTATCTGCACCAAGATCATCAATAAAGCTAGATTCCTCTGTAACTTTTTCTTCTTCAACTCCTAAGTGATCTGCAACTATTTTTTTAACTTTACTTTTAACATCTTCTGACATGAGTTCCTTTCGTGGTTTTTTTATAATTCTTAATAAATTATTAATTAAAATTGTCAAGCCATATACATTCCGCCATTAACATGTATCGTTTCACCATTGATATATTTTGCCATGTCAGATGCCAAAAAAGCTACACAATTTGAAACATCTTCTCCTGTCCCGAGGTCACCTGATGGAATTTTATCTATTAATTTTTTTTTAAATTCGTCATTTATTTTTTCTGTCATTTCTGTTTTTATAAAACCAGGAGAAACACAATTAATATTGATATTTTTTTTTGCATATTCAATAGCTAAGCTTTTTGAAAAAGCAATAATACCTGCTTTTGAAGCAGCATAATTTGATTGGCCTAAATTACCAGTGTGTCCAACTATTGAGGTAATGTTGATAATTTTGCCTTTCTTTTTTCTTAACATTTTTTTTATTGCAAACTTACACATTAAAAATGTCGAGGTTAAATTTATATCTAAAACTTTTTTCCAATTATTCTCTGTTAACCTTATAGATAAATTGTCTAGTGTTATGCCAGCGTTATTCACAAGCACATCAAATCCATCAACTTTTTTGTCAATTTTGTTTATAAATTCTTCAATTTTTTCGTGTTCATCCAATTTAAATTTTTCAATGTAAATTTCAGAAAATTCTTTCTTTAATGACGATAGCTTATCCTCATTAGTTCCTGTTGCGATTATACTAGAACCTAATGAATTAAATTTTTTAACTAAACTATTTCCTATACCGCCTGTTGCTCCAGTGATCAAAACTTTTTTATTTTTTAAATTCATTAATTAAATTTTTAATATCACTTATTGAATTAATTGAAAAGCAATTAGCACCTTTTATAGTCCTTCTAACCATTCCTGTAAGAGCTTTTCCAGGACCAATTTCAATAAAATTTTTTACACCTAAATTAGACATGTTTACTAAGCTTTCTCGCCATTTCACAGTTGAAAATATTTGATCAATTAACAATTTTTTAATCATGCTTGAATTTTTCTCAGCTTTGGCAGTTACATTGTTTATTATTTCAAAACTTGGATCTTTAAACTGAATACTATTTATTTTACTTTTCATTGTATTAGCCGCAGGTTTCATTAGTGCACAATGAAAAGGTGCGCTTACTTTTAAAGGAATAAATTTTATATTTTTTTCTTGAAGACTAATCTTCAATCGATCTACTTTTTCTTTGTCACCACTTACTATGACTTGACCATCAGCATTATCATTCGCTATTTCACAAATTCCTTTGATATAATTTTGATCTTCTAAAATTTTATTTATGTCTTCAAGCTTCACTCCAAGAATAGCAATCATAGCCCCTTTGCCAACAGGAACTGCTTCTTGCATTGCTTTTCCTCTTTCGTGTAACAAGTATAATGCGTCACTAAAATCTAGAGCCTCTGAGCAGACTAAAGCACTATACTCTCCAAGAGAATGACCTGCAAAATATTTGATCGACTTATAGTCAAAATTAAATTCATTTGTTAAAACTTTAAAAATTGAATAGCTAACTATTAAAATTGCAGGTTGAGTATATTTTGTTAATTGAAGCTGATCTTCCGGCCCTTGTAATATCATTTTTGATATCGAAAAATTTAATTTGTCATCGGCTTCTTTAAATATTTTTTTTACAAAATTAAAATTATTGTAAAATTCAGATCCCATACCTACTATCTGTGAACCTTGGCCTGGAAACAATAAAGAGCTCATTTTTTTAGTTTTTATAAGTAATTATAAGTATTGATATAATCAACTATTATAGTATAAACCAGTTTTTATAAATAAATATTAACACAAGAATTATAATCAGATTATGGCATTCTACGAAAATACAATAGTTGCTAAACAAGATTTATCTGAAAAAGATATTAAAAATTTGATCAAAAAATATGACGAAATAATCACAAATTCCTCTGGTAAAGTAATAAAAATAGAAGAATGGGGTCTTTTAAATTTATCGAAAAAAATTAATAATAATAAAAAAGGGTTTTTTATTCACTTCAAATTCGAGGGTGTTAAAGATACCTTAGATAAAATTAAAGACAAAATTAACGTAGACTCATCAGTTATTCGAAATTTAACAGTGAAGTACAAAAAATTAGATAAAGATACTGAATATTTTAAAAGAAATAATTAAGAATGAAAAGAAAAAATAAAAAATTTCAAAAAAGAGGTGTTAACGTTCTTAATAACCTAAGCTTATTCCAAAAAAACGATGGAAAATTTTCACGAAAAAAATGCCCTCTTTCATCAAAAAATGCTCCCGTGATTGATTACAAGAATGTTAGTTTATTAAAAAAATATATGTCTGATAACGGAAAAATTATGTCCTCTAAAATCACCTCAGTATCTTTTAATAAGCAAAGAAAGCTGACTAGAGAAATAAAAAAAGCAAAATTGTTGGGATTGATATAAATGGATATAATTTTACTCGAAAATATTTTAAATTTAGGAAAAATTGGAGATAAGGTAAAAGTAAAAAATGGTTATGGTAGAAATTTTCTTTTAAAATATGGAAAAGCGTTAAGGTTTAATAAAGAAAATCAGAATTTTGTTGAAAAAAAAAAAGATGAGCTTAATAAAAAAAATATAGAAGTTAAAAATAAGTTTTTAGGAATTGCTAAAATAATTAATGATAAAACTTTTAATTTTACTAAAGAAAGTAAGGAAAATGGAGAATTGTATGGCTCAATTAAACCTAAAGAAATTACTAACTTAATTAAAGAAAAATTAAATGCTGAAGTAAATCCCTCCCAAATTATTTTAAAAGATGAACTAAATAAGATAGGTATATTCAAAGTTGAAGTAAATTTTCATACAGAAGTTAAAGCAAATATATCTATCAAAATAGACAAAATACAATCTAGATAACTTCTCCACAGACTGCTAAAAAAGTGCGTAACTTTTTTCTTTAAAGCGTAATACATTTTCATATTATGCTTGAGTGGAAGAAATAAAGTCTATTCAAAATAATCTAGAAAATAAGCAGCCTTCAAATTTAGAGGCGGAACAAGCGCTATTAGGCTCAATCCTTGTTAATAATGATATTATTGATGAAGTATCTACAATAGTAAGCTCAAATATATTTTATGATCCGGCTCATGTAAAAATTTATGAGGTTATCGAAAATTTAAATAACAAAGGAATGATAGCCAATCCAATAACTCTGAAAAATTTTTTTGAGAAAGATAACATGCTTAAAGAAGTTGGCGGCACAGAGTATTTAGTAAAACTTACGAGATTTTCTGGATCAGCAAAACAAGCAATTGATTATGCAAAAATTATTCATGAAATGTACCTAAGAAGAGAGTTAGTTCTAATATCAGATAAGTTGTCCACTGATACAATAAATGCAAATTCACAGCAGCAAAATGCAGAAAACATAATTGAAGATACCGAAAAATCTCTTTTCGATTTAGCTGAAAGAGGAAGCTTCTCTCAATCATTTTTAAAGTTTAATCAAGCACTGGATCAGACAATTGAAATGGCAACTTTGGCGATGAAAAATGATCGAGGTTTGGTTGGTGTGCCAACAGGTTTGACTGATTTAGATGAAAAGTTAGGAGGATTACACAAATCTGATTTAATTATTATTGCAGGAAGGCCTTCGATGGGTAAAACTGCTTTAGCAACTAATATTGCTTATAATGCTGCAAAAAATATTTTAAAAAGACAAGAGAAATCATCAATAGCTTTTTTCTCATTAGAAATGTCTTCAGAACAATTATCAACAAGGATTTTATCAGAACAAGCTAGAATAAAATCTGATGATATTAGACGAGGTAAAGTTACCGAAGAAGAAATTAATAGATATATTGAAACTTCACGAAATATTTATAATTTGCCTTTGTACATTGACGAAACACCCGCAATTACGATTGCAACACTTAGTAATAGAGCAAGAAGAATTAAAAGATTGTTTGGATTAAGTCTCATAGTGGTTGATTATATTCAATTAATGAGATCCAGCTTGAGTAAAAATGAAGGAAGAGTTCAAGAAATTTCTGAAATAACCCAGGGTCTAAAAGCTTTAGCAAAAGAACTCTCAGTACCAGTTTTAGCTTTATCTCAGTTGTCGAGAGCTGTCGAACAAAGAGATGATAAACAACCACAATTGGCTGATTTGAGAGAATCCGGATCAATTGAGCAGGACGCTGATGTCGTAATGTTTGTTTACAGAGAAGCTTATTACTTGGAACGAAAACAACCAAAGCTTGGTTCAATTGAACACGCTGAATGGCAATCAAAAATGAATGACGTAAATGGCTTAGCTGACATAATTTTAGGCAAACAGAGACATGGGCCAACTGGAACTGTGAAGGTAGAGTTTGAGGGAATTTATACCAAATTTAAAGATTTAAGCAAAAATTAAACGTAGTTTTCCCTTTAGTTATAAAATAATTAAGATATATCTGAAATGTTCTCATGTTTGCTAGTATTTACAAAAAAATAATAATAGATTTTTCAAAAATAACCCTAGCGTTTATATCAATTTTAATTGTTTTTTCACTGTATCAATCGAAGAATTTTAACTTAGATGCATCCTCTGATGCTCTTCTACTCGAGGGCGATCCTGATCTCAAATATTTAAGAGAAGTAAATGAAACATATGGTTCTAAAGATTTCTTAGTTTTAACATATACGCCAGTAGCTAGTTTTGCTGAAAAAGAAACTATTCTTAATCTTCAATTACTTAAATCCAAAATTGAGAAGTTAACTTGGGTCGATAGCGTTATAACAGTTATCGATGTCCCTTTATTAAAAAGTACTGATGAGGGTTTAATGGAAAGATTGAAAAACTATAAAACTTTAGCTTATCCAGAAATTGATAGAGAAAGAGGTTTTGAGGAAATAGTTAACAGCCCTATTTATAAAAACTACGTAATAAGTGAAGACGGCAAAACATCTGGAATTGTTGTTTACCTCAAAAAAGACGAGCGATTAGCTGAATATATAAAAGTTAAAGATAAATACTTTAATCAAATAGTTGAGACAGGATTATCCAAGAAAGAAAAAATAAATTACAAAAAATTTATTAAAGAATATGAAGAATACAAAAACTTGTATAATTTAAGAAATCACCAAAATATTACTGAAATCAGAGATGTAATAGAAAAATACGGAGAAAATGCAAAAATTTATTTAGGCGGTATTCCAATGATCGCTGATGATATGATGAGTTTTATAAAAAGTGATATAATTGTTTTTGGTGTAGGAGTGTTTATCTTTATTGTTTTAACTCTTTGGTTTATTTTCAGAAATATCAAATGGGTTGTTATGCCTTTGTTGGGATGCGCCACATCTGTTATTATTATGATTGGTCTCCTAGGTTTAATTGGGTGGAAGGTTACAGTTATTTCTTCAAATTTTATAGCACTGATGTTGATTTTAAATATGGCGATGAACATCCATGTTACTGTTCGTTTTTTGCAATTGAAAAGAGAGTATCCACAATTTAGAAAAGAGGAAGCTATTTTTGAAGCAAGCAAAAAGATGATTTTGCCAATACTTTACACTGTTCTTACTACAATTTGTGCATTTTTATCTTTAGTTTTTAGTGGGATCAAACCTATTATTGATTTCGGTTGGATGATGACTTTAGGTTTAGTGGTTTCATTGTTTGTTACATTTTTATTATTGCCCTCATTAATCAATATTCTCGGGTCAGAAAATGAGATTGGTTTAAAGAATGCTGAAAAATCTTTAATTACATCAGCATTAGCATCTTTTACTAAAAAAAATAAAATATTAATATTAGGTTCAACTTTTATAATCATAACTACAAGCCTTGTTGGAATACTTAAGCTTGAGGTTGAAAATAGTTTTATTAATTATTTTGATAAAGAAACAGAGATTTTTAAAGGGATGAAGAAAATCGATGAAGAACTAGGAGGCACAACTCCCTTAAATATTATCTTAAAATTTCCAACCACTGTCTCAAATAAAAGCAAAGAAGATGATGAATTTGATGAGTGGGAGGAGGAAAATGAAACAAATGAGGATAAGGCTAAATATTGGTTCACTAGAGACAAGATGGATAAGATAATAAAAGTGCATGAGTATCTAGACTCATTGCCTGAAATAGGAAAAGTTCTTTCTTTTGGATCTATTTTGAAAGTTGCAGAAGATTTAAACAATAAGGAATTACAAAGTTTAGAAATTGCTGTGTTATATAGTAAAATTCCAGAAAATATTAAAAAAGAAATAATAACACCTTATATTTCTGTTGGTAAGGATGAAGCTAGGGTAAGTGTGCGAATAAAAGACTCTTTAGAAGATTTAAGAAGAAATGATCTTATAGATAAAATAGATACAGAATTAAATACAAAGCTTGGACTTGAAAAAAATGAGTACAAATTATCAGGCGTTCTTATTTTATTTAATAATTTGCTACAAAGTTTATTTAAATCTCAGATACTTACACTTGGTATTGTGATGCTTGGAATTTTTTTGATGTTTTTTATTTTATTTAGAAATACAGTGCTCTCTCTCATTGGAATTGTCCCTAATTTCATAGCTGCTTTCTTCATTTTAGGCATAATCGGGTTGATAGGTATTCCATTAGACATGATGACTATAACTATCGCAGCAATAACAATCGGTATAGCTGTAGATAATAGCATTCATTATATCTATAGATTTAAAGAAGAATTTAAAAAAATTAACAATTACAATAAAACTTTAGATAGGTGTCACAATACAGTAGGAATAGCAATTTTAAACACCTCCATTACTATCGTCTTTGGTTTCTCGATTTTAGTTTTATCCAATTTCATTCCAACAATTTACTTTGGTATTTTCACAGGTATAGCAATGCTACTAGCAATG
>CESP01081709.1_pt1 | contig 10492 bp, 10 predicted proteins | sample 531211 | NCBI WGS metagenome assembly CESP01 (sample SAMEA2622074, study PRJEB7988) | marine metagenome | biome: marine biome (ENVO:00000447); feature: surface water layer (ENVO:00002042); material: "saline water (ENVO:00002010), including plankton (ENVO:xxxxxxxx)" | depth 5 m | reverse complement strand
ATTCATTTTTAGTTTTATATACTTATTTATTTAAATATTAACACATGCAAATTGTATTAAAAAACATACCACAAATTATTGATATAACCAAAAATATCATTAAGCCTAGAAAAAAATTAAAAATATTAAACTCTTTATGACTTTTAGTTATTGCATATCCTAGAAAATATAATGATGTCATAAATGCAAGTGTAAGTAAAATATAAAAAATACAAGCATTGTTTTTTAAAAAGTCATATAAATTTTTTTTATGCTTTTGAAAGCTACATTTACATTTTATATTTCTTTCTGTCTCTAAATCCATTTCTAAATTTATTTCTAATTCCTCTCTACATTGAGCACAATTACTATTTCCAAAATCAATATATTTGTCAAAACATTCTTTACACATTGAATAATTACATATTTTACATTTATTTTCTATCTTAGAAATATCCAAACATAAATCACATTTTGTATTATATTTTTTAACAAATAATTGCATATAATAAATAAATTAATATTTTTTTAAGTTATAATTTATCTATCAAAGTCAGCGCCTAGAAAATATTCATAATTAAAAAAGCTATTAATAAGATGTAAATATAATTTTTTAATTAAAATTGAAATTGAAATTATAACGTTTATTTCAAAATAATATAAATAAAATGGAAATATGTATTTTAAGATGTACATTAGGACAATTGAAAATTAGAATTCCAAAATTTACAGTAGATACATCAAAAAATGTGTGTAAACATAATGGAAAAAATTATATACAATTAATTGAAAATATAAATGAAGATTCAATAATATCTTACAATAAAGATATTTTAATAAATAAAAATAGAAATTATTTTAGAAAAATTATTAAGTTACCTCTGCCTGATATTGTAATAGATTTTATTATAGATTATATACCATTTACGATACTATTTGATGAAATATCATTAAGTGACTTAAAATATTTTAGTAAAGATAAAATTTTTAGTTATGTTATAAATAAATTAAATGATGAAAAAAATAAATATCATGAAGAGAAAATATATTACATGTATGATGACGATTGGGAATATCAATGGTGTAAAGATTGTGTTGATCGTGTAGAAGAAGAAGTTATTAAATTTGAAATTTTACAAAATATAAATTTTAAAAGGCAATTTAAAATAGGAAAAAATTGAATAATTTACTACTTGAACCAATTATATATTTTTATATAAATAATGTCTACTTCTAATGAATCTATAATATCTAATGATATAAGTTATGGTAATTTAGATAATCAAATTCCATATTATGGATATCCACCTAATTACAATTTTCAGCAGTCAGCTGATACAAATATTGCAGGATTTTTATTAGAAAAAATAATGCAGCAAGAAAAAGAACTTAGTCAAGAAAGAAAGAAGATTGAAATTCAAATAGAAACAATTAAAAAACTTCTTGATGAAAAAGAAAAATTAAAGAAAGATTTATCTTTCCTTGAAGATCAAATAACTCATAAAAATAAACATATTGACAAGTTATACGACGACAATAATAAATTGTATGACGATAATTGCGACTTAACAAACGACCAAAATAGAAAACGCACTAGGAATGACTTTGAGACACCATCTGTTATAGCACCTTCACCAAAGAGAGGTAAAAATATTTTATGTCGTTACTACCATCATCCAGATGGGAAAAGAATTTGCAAATTTGGTGATAATTGTGACTTTGTACACAGCGTTAAGAGCTATGGTAATTGTTTTAGGACAATTAAGTGCCAAAACCTAGGGTGTTTAAATCCAAGAGAATGTACTTTTAAACATGAGACAGAACAATTAAAACCAATTGATTAATTAAATTTTTTTTAATTAACAAAATATTAAAGGTATCTAAAATAAAGATTTTTAAATAGTAATACTTAAAGGTTATTTTTTATATAAACTATATGGTTAAATTAATAAAATTAATTTATGATAGATATGAAAATGATATTGGTTTTATAAATGAAGATTCTATTGAAAAGAAGTATATAATTCTAGATAATATAGATGATAAACTTATAAAAAAAGATAGAAAAATAAATATATACACTTGGGGAATAAAAAAACATACTTGTGACAAATGTGATATTATTTTTGATGCAACATTACTTACAGCAAAAATAAATAAAGATGTAAGAAGTTTAAATGGTAAAAATGATATTGTAAAACAAAGTATAATAAATCATCCAAAGTTTGAGATAATGATGGAAACTATATTAAAGAACATTGAAGAAGATGAACCGTTAACAATTGGCTTTATTTGTAATCATGGAAAACATCGTTCGGTTGCATTTGCAGAGTTATTGAAAGAATTATATTATACAAATTCAAAAATAACACATATTGGATTGTAATAATATAAAAATTGATTTTTAAAATAATTTAAGAAATTTAGATTTAGAAAAAAAAAATGTTAAATAAATGTAAAGAAATTAAAAACAGTGATGAATACATAATATATAAGGTTACTCATGGTCTTTTAATTATATCAAGTTTCATTACGACTGTAACATATAGTATTGCTGTAGATAATTTAAAACCAGAAAATGATTTGTTTGTTGGATGGTGTCTTGGCTCAGCAGTTTTTAGTCTAATTTATGGATCATTTTGTCTTTATATAGATTTTAAAAGGGATGTATATTTTCAAAGAAATAATGTAACATTTTTGATATTTGATTTTTTTGAAATATTTTTCTTATTTTCAATTAGTGTTAGTGGGTCAATATTATGGAAATATGGAGATAATGATGGAAAGAATTCATTTGATACAGGAAATGTATTTTCATGGATGACATTGCTTATAGCTGTAATAATAACTTATCAAGATTATAAACAAAGTATGGAATAATTTAATAATTACTTTTTAATTAGTTAAAAATATGTAAATTTTGTTAAAATAAAGTTGAATAGTTAATATATTTAAGGAATAAAAAGTTATAATAGATAATGAAGATTTTAGATATAATTTTATTAAGTTATTTTATAAAAGTTAGAGCATTTGATTATAATTATATAGTAGATATTTTGCCAAACACAACAACTGTAAAAAATTATTTTGAAAATATACAAGATGGAAAATTTAGATTTTGGCAAACAACTGATTGTCTAAGCATTCTTTTTGAAGATTCACCATTCACACACTATGATGGCTGTTATTTTCAAAATCCAGATGCACCTTATGGTTTAATGTTATTTCCATTACATGAGGGGGAAGTTGCTGATAAATATTATGGATTTCCAATTAATGACAATGATAATTTTACAGGCACTTGGCATATGAAAGAGAATGAAGCAATAGTTCTTATAGGAACTACACCACCAGAATGTAAGTATTTTAGTTTTTCTAATTATTTATATTCAAGACATTTTCCAGAAGACTGGAAGCCTACTCTAGGCTTTAAGGAACAACAACATTATTTGAATTGTCCAGATGGTGACGAAGCAGATAGATGTGAAATATTTGCTTCATTGGATGACTCTATTAATTTAGATAGAGGTTTAAATTTAAATGAAAATAAATTCAATACAAGTTTTGCACTAATATTGGCACAAAGTCAGGAAGCAACAAAATATGCATTACAAGGATTGTTAGAGGCAGGAGTAAGTGAAGATTTAATATCAAATTATTCATTTCCAGCATCAGAGTTAAATTTGGGAGTTGATACAAATGCAGATACATTTATAACAGTAATGAGGACAGCGTTCTATAAAGATCAGAATGAAGCTAATAATTATTTTAAAAATGTACCATTTAGAGTTATGCGTATGGAGTTAAAAAATCAAGACGTTACGTTATATAATAGAAGAGAGTTAGTTAATAGAAAAACAAAATATAATGACGCATCAAAAGCTGGAGTAACTTTAGATCAAATGAGACAAGTTGTAATAAATGTAATAAAAAGTGTAATTAAGAATGTGACTAATTCAAATGATTGGTTTGTACAAGTTACACAGACAGTATCAGGAGTTCCTGATAATGGTTTTGAATGTATTAACAAAGGAAGAATATGTTTAGCAGATTGTAGAGATACTTTATATCCATTTAGTACAAAGATATATAGAAATTCACAAATATGTGAGTCAAAAAATATAACATGTCATGGAGTTATGGATGGAAAGTTAACTAATGACGAAACAGATGTAATCATATCAGTTGGAATAAATCATGCATTAACAGAAATGTCATTGTATGCATCAATGTCAATATATGATGCGACATATTTATGGGGAGTATATACAGCAGGTGATACTGAATTAAATAATACAGTATGGAATTATATTAATATAGATGAATATCATGATAAGGTTTCATTGAAAGTACTACCATATATTTATGTATATGAAACACGTCGCGACTGTAAAGATATAATTAATTGTATAGAAGTTCCATCTATTCCAACATCAGAAGTTAAAGCAGTAATACCTCTAAGTGACCCTGTAGTATTAACAGAAAGAATGTATAATAACCCAATTACACATGTAGGACCAGAGTTAGAAGATGTAATTTTACCTTATACTATTCATTTGAGAAAAAAAAAATAGAAATATATATTATATAAATGCTATATCCAGCTTTGCGGAAAAGAAATGGATATTATACAAGAAAGATATATAGTAAATTTAGCTATAATGAGATAAAACAAGTAAAATATAATGGTATAAATTTTGGATATTTGTTAAGATATTATTTTTATTGCGATATGTATACAAGCACTAATGAATCATTATTAATTTCATATGATGAAAATATTTATTATATAAATGAGCAAGAAATTACTAATTTTTTAGGGAGAATATTTAATTTAATTATCAACATGCCGATGGGTTATTTTGAGAATTTAGAACTTGAAAATAATTTATAAAATTTTAATTTTCTAACAAATAGTATATGAACAAAATTTATTTATTTATTTTATTTATGTTTATATTTTTATTTAAAAATAATATATCTGAAAATTTTACTAACTATTATAAATGTAGCGGTAAGAATAACAAACCATATTTTAGCAAAGTTTTAAAAAATACATTAAAAAGTAATAAAATAAGATACTCTAAGTTAAAAGATTCTATTTTATTTCTACCATGTAAGTATACAACAGTAGAAAAGGAAATCAAAAAATATAGTTTTAATAAAGATCAAATTTTATTTGCAATTAATGGATGTGATAATATTGTAAGTAAAGCAAATTTATGGTCAATAATTTTATCAAAATATGGTAGAAGAAAAGCGTCAAAAATTATGCCCGAGTCTTTTTTAACGGACTCTGATATTGAAAGTTTTAAAAAAAGATATAAGAAAAATAAATTATATATTCTTAAAAATAAACTACAAAGAAAGCAAGGGCTATATTTAACTGATGACTATAATTTTATTATTAATTCAAAAACTCATGGATATACAGTAATACAAGATTATGTAACTGATGTGTTTTTAATTAATAAAAGGAAATTAAATATAAGAATTTACATAGTAATTTTATGTTATCAAAATATTTTTAGTTGTTATATTTATAATGACGGAAAATGTATATATACCAACAATGATTATAATTATAACTCAAAAGACTTACACTCTCATATAACTAGTTTAGATTTAGATCTTGATATTTATGAAAAAAATCCATTAACTCTAAAAGACTTGCAAATATATATGAATAATAACAATATTGATTATAATAAATTATGGAGTAATATTATAAAAAATATAAAAAAATCTACATTAGCATTTAAAAACAAATTATATACAGATGAAAAATTAAAAAATAATTTATCATTTCAAATATTTGGTCCAGATATTATTGTTGATAAAAATTTAAATACTTTTATTGTAGAAATAAATAAAGGTCCAAGTATGCAAAGTATCTTACTGAAAGATACCGAATTAAAAAATAACTTATATTTGGATACTTTTAAACTAGTTCATCATTTTTGTAAAATAAATAAAATAAATAGGTTATTTAACAAACTAAATGGAAACCATAACAATTTTATTAAAATTTATTAATTTATATATCAATAACTGTATTTGAATTTAAATATTTTTCAATTAAATTTTTAGATTTTTTCCGATCTATTTTTTCTTTAGATGGCTTTAGAATCTTTTTAGAAATAACTTTTGACTTTTCTTTTAATAATGGTATATTTTTATGATCTTTTTTGAAAATATAATATTTATGTAATTTACTAAATTCCAAACTTGCTTTATTAACGTTATCATCCATATTATAAAATTGTGATATCTTCATAAAAAAGTTCTTACTATTTATATTTTCTTCTTTAGGAGCAATATTTTCAAAGAAAAACCTTTGTTGTTCATATATTTTATAAAATGTATCTGATTCTACTAAAGACATATTACACTTCTCTTTTAATACAGATTTAATATGTTCTTCTGTTACTAAATATTCTGTATAAAATGTATCCTCTTCATTAAATATAGACACAAATGCATCATAACTTAAATTGGTCTTACTTATATCTTTAATATTTTCATAATCATAAAGAGCCTTAAATTCAAAAAATGTTTTTTCAACTCCATCCAAATTATATTTTGATATTATCTTTCCATTATTTTTCTTAAACAATTCATGTAACATATTACCATTAAATGTTGTGATAATTATATATCCGTCATCATTTAAATAATTATTTACATTTTTACAAAAGTTATCAAATGTCGTCTCATTTTTTAATAAAAAGTGAAACATTAACTGACAATTAAAAACATCAAATTTATTATTTGACAAATTTATATTACTTTCACCAAATGTATTTTTGATCAATGTTTCATTTAATGTAGTCATTTTTCCTATGGTCTTACTCTGATTATCAAAATTAAATTCTGAAGTTGCGTCAGCAACTATAAATTCCATTTTTGGAAAGTTAGGCATCTTTCTTCTAAATGTATTATATCTACTTACTGCACCGTCAGTTGCAGAATGAATTCCAAATGAGTCAGGATCTATACCTACATATTTGCCTACTTTACTGTGAAAAAACTTTTGTATATCACCACCTTTACCTACGCCTACATCAAGCACATCTAATTTTTTATATTTTCCATTTACATTTTTAGGTGAACAATATGTAAATATGATATTACTCTTAATATAATTATGAAAGTTTCTTAATGGAGTTGCAAAGTCTGTTTTCTTTTGATAGTATGCATCTTTTTGCTTTTCCTTAGCAACAACAGTTGCATCAATTCTCTTTTTAATTTCAAACATTTCATTTTCATGTATCTTTTCTATACCTAATTTAGCAATATCATCAATTGTCACATTTTCTTGCATTGATTGCCATATAGAATCTGCTACACCAATAAAATTACCATATTTTCTTTTATACTTATTTACAGACTCTGTCTTGTCGTGTCTTGTCCTAATTGGTACCCATCTAAATTCATTTGGTGAATTAACATCCGATGAATAATAAAATTCTACAACACTATCATTCATTATTATGTCTCCTTCACTATCGCGAACAATACCATCTTCGTCACAAATTTTAGCTATATATAAGTTTTCCTGTTTTCTGAATAAAACAGGAATTTCTATCTTATTTACAATTTTACCAACATATAGATTTAAAATCTTGTATGTTTTATTTGATATCTCATCACTTAATGCATTGTCATATACAATTAAATCTTTTCCTGTTTCTTGATCTTTCTCAAATTTAACATAAAAATCAATTGAATTCTTATTAGGTGGCTTCCATTTATATATTGAATGTTTTAATTGACTGCCAACATTTGTATATATTTGCGAAATAGGAGTGTAAATCAATCCATCTAAAATATATGGTACTTTATCTGAATGTGATTTAGTATATATATTCCATAATATGTCTGAATATTTATATATTTCACAACTTAATCCACCTAATGGAAATATAAAATACTTATTACAAACAAATGTTTCATTTTTTTCCTTTTTTAATCCATCAGTTAACTCATTTAAATATTTTACTATATCTTTTTGATAATAGTCTGATATAACTTCAAGATTAAAATTACCACTATATTTCTTCAAATTAAATTTAAAGTTAAAGCAATTATTTGTTACATCTAATAACTTTTCAATTCTCTTCTCTAAATTTTCTTCACTTCTCATATCATTATTTTGATAATATAATATATCCCATGTTGTAAATATATATTTGTTTTGATCTGCATTGAATATATATTCACCATCTACAATAGTATTATTATATTTCTTGTCACTTATTGTTACTCCTGAAAATTTTACGTTCAAATTTGTAAATATTAAATATAGCTTTTGGTTATGAATAATGCCCATACATCTATCTCCATCTGCTTTATCACATAAAGCATACTTATTTGGCAATTTATCAACTAAATGAACTACTTCCAAAGAAATTACATTCATACCATATAATTGATTGGAAGATATATCACCTAGTAACAACCTTTGATATAAATCTAATACTTCCTTTTTTTCATCCAATGTAATGATGTAATTAGACTGATTTACTATCTTCTTAAATAAATTCATATATTCTAAAATTTGCTTCTCATAATTAACCGATATATCTTTCTTTTTTAGAAATTCTAACTCCAACTCATAATTAGGAGCTACTTGTTGAATGCTATTAATTTTTATACTTTGCCTTACTGAAGTCAGATCTAGCCTAAGTGTATAATTTTTATTATCATCTAAAATTAACGATAATCTAGATTTCATTCTAAATAATATATCCATTTTATTTACATTTTGTAGATTAATTAACTCTTTTATTTTATTTTTTGAAACACTTTCCTCCTTTGATAATCTAATACGCATGTCATAACTATCTAAATTGTATGTATTTTCAAAATCTCTTTTTTTATTAATAATTGAAATTGATTCATCAGTTGAATTAAATATTTTTGCAACTAATGTTGAAAATATAATATTATTTTGGTGATTATAAATTGACGCTAAATGTTTATTAATATTATCAACTCCATTTATACTTATTCTATATGTATGAAAATTCTTTGAATCATAATTATATAATATATCTAATGTCTCATGATGCTCTAACTTTAACTTTTTTTCGTCTGCATAATTTTTTAAATATTTTATAATTTCTAAAAATTGGTCTAATTTTAAACTATTAATTTTATTATATCCGCCAAACATAACTTCAAATTCATCATCAACCGACAATTTTTTTAATATTTTAGATAATTTTGATGATTCATCCTTTGTTAATAAAAGTTCTGACATTATTATATAATAATTATTTAGGTTTTATATATTTTATAATTCAATATTTTTATGTATATTAAATTATTATTAAAATATTTAAGGAATTTATATATTAAAATATTTTTAATATATAAATGGATAGAAATAATTTATATATTAAGCATGTAAAGCAATTTAGTTTGTTAGTTGATATATTAAATAATTTTTTTAATGACAAGAAATATACTAAGAAAAAGTTTTTAAATGAATTAAAAAATGATATTTTTAATAAAACAAGTATAAAATTTAGTAACAAAAAAATATATAATTTATTAATTCATTATCATAAATATGGAAGTTATATTGAAAAGATAAAAAATCTTAAATTAAAATTTAATAATGAAAATATTCAATCAGGTGGCTTTTTTTCTAGAGGATATGATAATAAATATACAAGAGCATTAAATGTTATTGATTTCTTAATTGATATTATAAATTTAATTCCCAATAAAATTATTTCAAAAAACTATAGCAACGTAACTTTGCCATATGCAATAATGTCGTTTGTTTTAAATATATTAAGGTCTGATTATGACTTTGCATTTTATTCATTTATTGGAATGATACCAGGTGTTGGTTCAATATTAAGCGCTTCATCTAAAATAGTTCATAGAATTGTTAGAAATATAGCCTATCAAAATGAAGAAAATAAAAAAAAAAATCATTATAAAGAAATCCAAACAACAAGGAAAGTACATGATTACTTAAAAAATCAGAAATTTCATGATATTGAAAATCCTTTTAATACCAAATTTGAAAATGAATATGTTGTTTAAAAAATATAATTTATATATATATATGGATAATAAAACTTATAGAATTAATTACTATAAAAATAATTTAAATCTTCATGGAGGGTATTTAACATTTAAGGAAATTCTTGAAAAACACTTTCCGAGTAATCTAGTTAGAGTAAATATATTGGGATCAACTATTGATGAAATAAAATTAAATAAATATTTAAATGAAAAAGATGATAAAAATTTAAAGGTATATTTACATGACCTTAGAACATACGAAAACAAAAAAAATCCAAAAAAACATAAAGAATTAAAAAATAAATTAATTAAAATAATTTCCGATATAATAGAAGGAAGAATAAAAGAAAAAATAAGTATGATAAATGATGCTAATGAAAAAAGTTTTATAAGTGCAAGTCAAAAATTAATAAGTTATTTAATAAATAAAGAAATATCGTGGGTTTCGGACCGTGATATAACAAGTTAT
>CESP01025218.1_pt1 | contig 10518 bp, 10 predicted proteins | sample 531211 | NCBI WGS metagenome assembly CESP01 (sample SAMEA2622074, study PRJEB7988) | marine metagenome | biome: marine biome (ENVO:00000447); feature: surface water layer (ENVO:00002042); material: "saline water (ENVO:00002010), including plankton (ENVO:xxxxxxxx)" | depth 5 m | reverse complement strand
TTATTTTTAATATCATTTATATATTTTAAAGAATGTGAAGTTTTCATAGTTTCAATAGAGCATTCCTTTGGGATATGAAACTTTTTAACCACACGCTGTTCTAAAAGGTGTTTTGCTAGTGCGCCAAATTTTTTAATTGGAAATTTGTTGTCATCGTTTATTTTGGCAACATAATCTGGATGATTTACTACAGGAAATTCCATAGAATCTATCTATACTTTAATATTAAATTTTTTAAAGGGGACAAATGATAAAAAAATATAAATGGAAATGCAGAATATTAATGATTAAAACACCAAATTATAAAAATTTAGAGTATAAAAAGGCTAAAGAATTATATCAAAAAAATATTAAAAACTTTCACAAAAGGGTAATCAAAATAATTTCAAAGAGAGTAAACGCTAACTTTTCAATAGAATTATTCGGTTTTGACGGCTCAAAAAAAAAAACATTTAAAACGTTTGACACCCAGAAAATATTTAAAATTATTGATCAAATGCCAATGTCTAAAGTTTTAAAAAATGAAAAAATCAAACCTTTAAACCTATCATTATTTTCAGATTACAATCCTAAAACAACGACCCAAGGGCTTGGGTTTAAAGATAAAGACAAAGCATTACATACGATTAAAATTATAAAAAACAGAGATTTAAAATATCAAGTGAACGTTATTGCGACTATGCTAGGTAGGGCGAGAAAACACCCTCATAAAACTAAAAACATGAATGACGCAATCAAGGTTTTTAGTTTATGGATGAAAAACTACAAAAAAAATAGGAAGCCCTAAAATTTAAGCAGTTTGTTCAAGGCAAACATCTTTAATAATAGGAACTGTAGTGCAATCTAAGCACTTGTTCTCTTTTACTAAACAACCTTCACCCACAATTTTGATGTCAACAACTCTGTCACACTGAGAGCATGTTACAGGAATTGATAAACCACATTTTTTACAACTATAAGTTTTCATAACTCTAGCTTAAATATTCTTTATTTGATTTCAACTGGTATGTTTAATAGTGAAAATCATTATCAAAAAAAATTAAAGAAAAAACTTTTAATGATAATCATTATCAAAAATATTTAATAGTAAGCTAGGTAAATAGAAATAATTACAACCCAAAAAAAAGCGTAGTAAAGAATGTATCCCTTTACTGTAAAAGGCATCTTTCTAAGTTTGCGTTTCCCTTTTCCTTTATAAGCTTTTGAAATTTCCATTATCTCTCCACACACATAGCAATACCCATTCCACCACCAATACACAATGTGGCTAAACCTCTCTTTACATCACGTTTTATCATTTCATGAATTAATGTGACAAGTATTCTTGTTCCAGATGCGCCTATGGGATGACCTAATGCTATTGCTCCGCCGTTAACATTTACTTTTTCTTCTGGAATAGAAAGTGTTTTTAAAACTGCTATGCTCTGAGCAGCAAAAGCTTCATTAATTTCAAATAAATCTACATCTTTAACTGACCACCCCGCCAAATCTAAAGCTTTTTTTGAAGATGGTATTGGACCTGTTCCCATTAAAGCAGGATCAACTCCACAACTTGCCCATGATTTAATAGACACAAGCTTATCTATACCTTTTTTTTCTGCTTCATCAGAAAGCATCATTGCTACTGCTGCGGCCCCATCATTAATACCTGAAGCGTTTCCAGCAGTCACTGTTCCATCCTTTTTGAAAACGGGTTTCAATCTAGATAATGCTTTTAAATTTATTCCCTCCCTAGGATGTTCATCTTTTACGAAATCTATCTCAGCTTTTTTTGATTTAATCTTAAAACCGATAATTTCATCTTTAAATTTATTTTCCATTTGAGATTTTAAAGCTTTTTCTTGTGACTTAAGAGCAAATTTGTCTTGTTCTTCTCTAGTGACTTGAAATTTTTCAGCAACATTTTCCGCGGTTATACCCATATGATAACCATGAAAAGCATCCCATAATCCATCCTTAATCATCGTATCTACTAACTCAGCATCTCCAAGTTTTTTTCCATCTCTTAAGTGAATTGCGTGAGGTGCTAAAGACATACTCTCCTGACCTCCAGAAACTACAATTTTCGAGTCCCCAGATTGGATACTTTGAAATCCTGAGGCAATTGATCTAATACCAGAACCGCAAACTTGATTTACCACATAAGCAGGTTTTTCTTTTGGGATCCCTGATTTCATTGCCGCTTGCCGCGCAGTATTTTGGCCACCTCCGCCGGTTAGCACCTGTCCCATAATAACTTCATCAATTTCCTCACTTTTAAGTTTTGATTTTTTTATTGTTTGTGAAATTACCGCAGAACCCAGATCTTCTGCTTTTACATTTTTAAGTGATTTTCCTAAAGATCCCACAGCAGTTCTCAAAGCAGAGGTTATGTAAACTTTTTTCATAAAATTAATTTATATCTTTAAAATTTATTTTCAATTGAATAATGGCGTCTTACAATGCCAATTAATATAGCTATTATCAAAATTAAGTATGTGGTACTTCCTGTTGTAAAAAAACTTCCAGTGCTTTTTACTGGGAAAATTTCTGTGATAAACAAGAAAACAAAAGGAATAATAATATTATTTTTATTAAGTTCTGAGTTTGAAAAATATTTTCTATATAAAGTAAGATATAATATTGAGGAAAATATAAACAAAATAATAAAAAATCCTACTAAACCGGTCTCAGTTAAAATTTCTAAATAATAATTATGTGGGTGCATGTTGCATTTAAATTCAGAATTTTTGTCAATGCTATCTCTAAAATGGCAATAATATCTAAAATTTTTAATACCCCCTCCGATATATTTACTCATTCGCCAAGTGTCGTAGAAAGTTGCAAACTCTTTCAAATATTGAGGATTATTTTTATTATTGAAATCTTTATTAATAATCGCCACAGATATCTTTGAAATTTGATTATAAAAAGATAGAAAATTATGTCTTATTTGAACATTGGATTTGAGAATTATTGTAAATACTAATGAAAAAATTACTATAAATGGAATTAAATATTTTCTTATTTGCTTATTAAAAATTGTTATTAATATTATTGTAAATAAAAATAATATTAAAGGCATTCTATTTCCTGATAAAATTATTCCAATAATGAAAATCAAAAATAAAATTGGCAATAAATATTTCGTTAGCTTTACTGACTTTTTAGGGTAGAAAAATGGTAAAAGAAAGAAAGCGAAAATTGAAAATCTTTGCAAATATCCTCCAGCAATCAATTCATCTCCAAAAGGGCCACCAAGTTTATTGTCATTAAATGTTTCAAAGCCAAAAATATCTTTCCCAAATTTAAATTGAAAGAATATATCAAAGCATACAAACAAAGAAGCAATTGTACTTGATAGAAAAAATAATTTTAAACTAATAATTTTTTTTTCGATCAAAAATCTTAAAGATAAATAAAGAAGAAGATATTTTAAAAAAAATATTGATTTTAAAGTAGTACCGAAAACACCCCGTAGAACAGAATAATCGTTATAAAACGTATATAGTATGTAATCATTATATAATCCAGTTATAAGGATAAGTAAAAAAAATACAAAAATACCTTTATCTAAAAAGTAATACCTAAGATTGAATAAATTTTTTCTAAAAACTATCAAAGCAGATAAAATAATTAGAACAATATTGACATTAATTATTAAATTTCCTGCAATGAAACTTATGGGGATTAAAGCTAAAAGAGAGCTAAAATAATTTTTTTCAAATTTATCAGAAGTTGAAAATAATTTCATTTTTTTTAAAGGAAATTATGCTATTCATATCATGAATTTATTTATAATAAAATAAATCTAAATAGTTGAGGCGCCTGTAGCTCAACTGGATAGAGCGCTTGGCTACGGACCAGGAGGTTCTGGGTTCAAATCCTAGCAGGCGCACCAAATAATGATTAAAAAAGAAAATATTTTTACAATCCATAATCTTCTTATCCTAAGTTTAATAGTTAGATTTGTTTTTTCGATTTTTTATAGTGACAAAACTTTAGAAAATGAATGGGGAATTATATTTTATAATTACCAGGCATCAGGAGTTTTTGGTTATAACGTAGTAGTTAATGAATTTTTAGCACTTCCAAATCTCGCTAAAACTGGTGATGTAGTACTTCCCACAGTGTTTATGCCACCATTATATTTTTTTTATATAAACTCTTTAAAATTTTTAACTAACGACTTTTTTTACATTGTTAATTTAGTTATCTATTCTCAGGTTATTCTAAGTACAGCTTCAGTTTATTTTTTTCATAAAATCGTTGAGACTTATGAAAAAGATAGGCTCAAAGCATTATTGATAACTGCAATATTTTCTTTTTTCCCAATTAATATATATGCGTCTTTACAAATATCATCGATTACACTTCAAATTTTTCTAATTATTTTATTTTTATATTTTTTATTGATTTTTAATTTAAAAAATGAAATTAAATTTCTTTCTCTTTTTTCTATTATTTCTGGTTTTTTAATTTTAATCAGGGGCGAGTTTTTAGTTTTTTATATATTTGCTTTATTATACTTGATAATATTTTTAAAAAAAAAATACTCAAAAATATTACTTAGTCTTTTAATAACATTATTGGTTGTATCTCCATATCTGCATAGGAACTATCAAATTTTCGATGAGATAGTTTTGACTAAATCTTTTGGATATAACTTATTAAAAGGAAATAATCCCTCTAAAATTATAGAGGGAAATGCTAGTTTTGTTGAAAATCAATATGACATTGAAAGTTTAAAAATAAGCACAAACGATAATTATGAAATTGATTTAGATAATTTTTATAAAGATAGAGCTTTAGAATTTATTAAAAATGATCCATTTGATTATTTAAAACTATATTTTATCAAGGTATTAACTTTTTTATTTTTTGATATAAATTCAACATACCCTAACTATTATAATTTTTTTCATATTTTTCCTAAATTTATAGTTTCAATAGCTAGTTTCTTTGGTGGGATTTTATCCTTACAAAAAAGGGGATTTTTCCAGTTCCTGGCTTTTTACTATTTTTCAAATATTTTACTTTTTTCTGTATTTTTTATTTTACCTAGATACAGTTTAATTTGTCTCCCAGTGCAACTTTTACTATCAATTGAATTCTTTCGATTTCTAAGAAGAAAATTGATTAATTAACTGTCTGATAATTTTCTTAGTTGAATATTTTTGCTTCCAATTAGGATAATCTTTTTTAAATTTTTTCATACTAGTAACGTACCATATATGATCGCCTACTCTATTTTGTTTGAGGAGTTTTTTTTTAATTCTGATATTTGCAAATTTTTCTACCAAATTTAATGCTTCTATGATTGAGCAATTAGAATATCTGCCGCCACCGGTGTTGTAAACTGCTCCTCTTTTAGGTCTTTTAAAAAATTCCCAAAAACACTCTACTAAATCCTCGCTATGGATATTGTCTCTGACTTGCTTCCCTTTATAGCCAATTAATGTGTACTTCTTTTTTTTAAGAGATGCCTTTACGAGGTAAGATAAAAATCCATGAAGTTTTGCTCCTGAATGATTAGGACCGGTTATGCAGCCAGCACGGAAACAAGCAGTTTTAAGTCCTATATTTTTTCCATATTCCTGAACTACCAGGTCGGCATATGCTTTTGAAGCTCCAAAAAAACTGTGAGTACATCTATCGATAGACATGGATTCATCTATCCCTTTATAATATTTGTGATTTGAATTTATTTCCCAACGACTCTTTTTTTCTTTCAAGGGCAATAAATTAGGATTATCACCGTAAATTTTGTTGGTTGACATGAAAATAAATGGTGTTTCTGGACAATATCTTTTATTTAATTCCAAGAGATTTAAAGTTCCTTTTGCATTTATATCAAAATCGATAAAGGGACGGGTTTTTGCCCAATCATGCGAAGGTTGTGCTGCTGAGTGAATGATCAAAGAAATTCTTTTACCATATTTTTTAAAAACTTTTTCAAGTGAATCTAAACTTCTTATATCAATGTTATAGTGGTAATACTTAGTTATAGATTTTTTTAATCTTGATTTTATCCAACCAGTATCACCATCTTTTCCAAAAAAAAATCTTCTTGAATTATTATCAATTCCAACAATCTCAAATCCCTTTTTTGAAAAAAATAAAGCTGACTCTGAGCCAACTAGACCACATGATCCTGTAATTAAAGCGACACTCATTTAAAATATTTTTTCACTTTTTTGTTCTTTAAAAGCCATTGATAAATGTCTTTAATTATTTGATCTACATTTTTTTTTGGTCGCCAACTATAATATTTTTCTACTTTTTTGTTATCAGTGACATAATATGGTATATCGAATTGAGAAGTTTTACTAACCCTATTTATTTTAATTTCATTGTCTGTAATTTTTCTACATTTAAGCGTTAAATTTTTTAACGAAATAGAATTTTTTTTACCACCTCCAATGTTAAATGTTGTGTTTTTTATTTTATTAAAATTTTTAATTTGTCTAAGAATTATTTCACATAAATCATCAATGTGTATTATATCTCTTATCTGATTACCATGTCCGCCAAAACCGATATAAGATAGTTTCTTCATATATAAATGCCTAGCAACCCACAAAGGTACGAATCCTTGGTCTTGTTTTCCAAATTGCCAAGGACCTGCAACCACACCAAATCTATTTATCAAATATTTCATTTTGCGATTGAAAAACATTTCTTTAATTAATTTTTCAGAGGCAAGTTTTGTAAAACCATACAATGAGCTTGGTAAAGTAGTTTCAAAATTTTCATTAATTTTTTCTTTTATTTTTATCTCTTTTTTAAAATTGAAATTTTTTTTTATATTTCTTAAATTTGCAATAGAATAAACCCTACTTGATGAAAGAAAGATTAAATCGGAGTTATCTTTAATGCATTTTTTTAAAACATTAAATGTTCCAATTAGGTTTGTGTTAAAAACTATATCTGGATTTTTTCTTGAGGCTTCAATCGCAGGTTCTGCGCAGCAATCAATTATTAAGTCAAATTTTCTTAAATGAAGTATTTTTTTTTGATTAATTATATCAAATCTAAAATTTTTAATTGAACTCTTTAAAAGTCTGGCCTTGTTTAATTTTGATCCCTTTCTAATAAGATTGTCTAAAGTAAAAATATTAGCTTTTTTTAATCTTTTTTTTAAAAATATAGCAATATTTGATCCAATAAAACCACAACCACCTGTTATAAGTATTTTCATGAACTATTAAATATCCTATTAATTTCAATAATGAAATAAATTAAATTATTTATGCTTTCAATAATCATTCCCGCTAGAAATGAGTCAGATAATCTAAAGGATATACTAGATTATTTTACAAAAAATTTAAACGATATTGATTATGAAGTTGTTTTGATAAACGATTTTAGTAATGATGATACGCTTGAAAAAGCTAACAATCTTTTCAAATCACATAAACAGTTTAAAGTTATTGACAATCAAAAAAAAGGATTGGGCGGCGCTATTAACACAGGTATTCAAAAAAGTAACGGTGCTAAAATTGCAATAATGATGGCGGATTTATCAGACGATATAAAAGATTTAATAAAATATAATAATATTATGGATGAAAAAAATGTTGATGCGGTATTAGGTTCGAGATTTGTAAAAGGATCAATTGTAAAAGACTACCCTTTTAAGAAACTTTTATTCAATAGGGTATTTAACTTTTTGGTGCAAATTGTTTTTTGGAACAAATACAATGACTACACGAATGCGTTCAAAATTTATAAAGCAGACGCATTGAAAACAATGTCACCTTTTGTTTCAGAAAGTTTTAATGTATTTTTAGAAATTCCTTTAAAAATAATTAGCAGAAATTATTCCTACGAATCAACTTCTATAAATTGGTTTGGTAGGAAAAAGGGTTCAGCAAAATTTAAAATAAAAGAACTAAGATCAAAATATTTGTTCACTTTAATCTATTGTTTTATTGAAAAAATTCTATTAAGAATAAAAAAATGAAAAATTTATTTAATCTTTCCTTGCAAAAGTCTGTAATAATATTCTTTTTATTGGTACTAATAATCTTAATTATTTTTACTGTCGTACTATAAATAAGATAAATAAAGCAAAATTAGACCTAGAAAAATTCTGTAAATAACAAAAATATTTAAACTAAATTTTTGAACAAAACTTAAAAAAAATTTTATTGTAATCAAAGAGAATACAAACGATAGGGTAATCGACAATAAATTCAAAAAAGAAAATTCAAGACTTTCAGAGTTTATTAAGTTATTAAGACCAAAAATTGAAACTGCACCTAGGGTTGGGATCGATAACAAAAAAGAAATTTTTGCTGAGTCATACCTTTCGAATTTAAAAAATCTTGCTGCTGTTATCGTAATACCAGATCTACTTACACCAGGTATCAATGAAAGTACTTGAAAAAAACCAATAAAAATTGCTGATTTGTAACTCAAATCATTATTAATTTTTTTTTGTAATTCGAATTTATCAGATACATAAAGTAAAATTCCAAAAATAATCGTAGTCCATGCAATAATTTCAATATTCCTTAAGGCATATATAAAGTTATATTCTGCTAAAATGTAACCTACTACCATTACCGGAAATGAAGATAATATAATTTTGTAAAATAATTTTTTATTTTTAAAAAAATTAATTATATCTTTAAAGAAATATGTAATTACCGCTAAAAAAGATCCTATATGGAGACTTACATCTATTGATAAATTTTGATTATTAAAATTTATATAATTTGAGATTAAAATCAGATGTGAGGATGAACTTATAGGTAAAAATTCTGTTATGCCTTGTATTATTGCTAAAATTAAAACTTCAATCATTAAGATTTAGTTAAAATTGAAGGTTGTTTTTTTGATGACATTCTAGAATGCATATCAGCTATGCACATTTTAGTATAATAAAACATAAGGTTTTTTCATTTTAGGTAAATGATATTGACTTTTATTTACTATAAATTTACATAATTTTTTAATAATTTGTCGATCTTATGAAAAAAAAAATGTTGAGATTCGTTGATCTTAATCAAGAGACACCTATAAAAAGAGAGACCTATAATAGAAAAGAGGATTTTAATGAAATCTATAAAGATTACATTAACTCAAAGGCTACGGAACAATCCAGTAGGTGCTCTCAATGTGGTGTTCCATTCTGTCAAATACATTGTCCTTTGAGCAACAACATTCCTGACTGGCTAAAGCTTACTGCCGAGGGAAGATTAAAAGAGGCTTATGAAATTTCCCAGAGCACTAATAATATGCCAGAAGTTTGTGGGAGAATCTGTCCTCAAGATAGATTATGCGAGGGGAATTGTGTAATTGAACAATCAGGTCATGGCACAGTGACTATAGGATCAATAGAAAAATACATTACAGATAATGCATGGGAAAAAGGTTGGGTTAAACCGTTTAAAGTTAAAAAAGAACTAAAGCAATCAGTCGGAATTATAGGAGCTGGACCAGCCGGAATGGCATGTGCGGAGGAATTAAGAAAATCTGGTTATCAAGTAACAATCTATGACAGATATGATAGGCCAGGAGGTCTTTTAATTTACGGGATTCCAAATTTTAAATTAGAAAAGCATGTAGTTGAAAGAAGAACTAATCTTTTAAAAGAAAGTGGTATAAAGTTCGTTCAAAATTTTGAAGTTGGAAAAGACAAAACTCTTTACGAGTTAAAAGAGAAACATGACGCAATATTAATTTCAACTGGTGTTTATAAAGCAAGAGAAATAGATATTCCAGGAAGCAACCTTAATAACATATTCCCTGCTATGGAATTTCTAACCGCATCCAATAGAAAGGGATTAGGAGATAAAGTCAAATTGTTTGACGATGGTATTCTAAATGCAGAGGGTAAAGACGTGGTGGTCATTGGAGGAGGTGATACTGCAATGGATTGTGTGAGGACATCAATTAGGCAAAAGGCAAAATCAGTAAAGTGTTTATATAGAAGAGATAGAGAAAATATGCCTGGATCAGCAAGGGAAGTTGGAAATGCTATTGAGGAAGGTGTTGAGTTTGTATGGTTAACTAGTCCGAAAAGTTTTATCGGAGAAAAAGCAGTTAAGGCAGTTGAAGTAAATAAAATGAAATTAGCAGAGCCAGATTCATCTGGTAGACGAAGACCAGAAATTGAAAAAGGATCAGAATTTAAGATTCCAGCAGATTTAATTATTAAATCTTTAGGATTTGATCCAGAGAACTTACCTAAACTATTTAACGCTGAGGAACTTGTAGTTTCTAAATGGGGCACATTAAAAATAGATTTAAAAACAATGCAAACAAATTTAGATGGTGTGTTCGCTGCTGGAGATATAGTAAGAGGTGCATCATTAGTAGTTTGGGCGATAAGAGACGGGAGAGACGCTGCCGTACAAATGGAAAAGTATTTAAAATCTAAAATCATAAAGAAAAAATCCGAGAGAGCCGCCTAATGAATAATTATAAAAAAAATAAGTTACTTCTAGAAAAAACATATAATTATAAATCCAATATGGAGCATGATGCTTGTGGCGTAGGTTTGATTGCTTCAACTAACGGAAAAAAGTC
>CESP01288520.1_pt1 | contig 10531 bp, 8 predicted proteins | sample 531211 | NCBI WGS metagenome assembly CESP01 (sample SAMEA2622074, study PRJEB7988) | marine metagenome | biome: marine biome (ENVO:00000447); feature: surface water layer (ENVO:00002042); material: "saline water (ENVO:00002010), including plankton (ENVO:xxxxxxxx)" | depth 5 m | reverse complement strand
TATTTAAATTATAAATAATAATATTTGATGATTTTTCTTGATTTGAGGCTTTAATAATATAAAAAATATAAATTAAATCCCTTATCAATTTAATACTTGAAGAAGGAAGATATATAGTTCCTTCACTAAAAAAAGATTTTTTTCCTAAATATAAAATCCATTTGAAAAAATTCTTTTTATCAAATATTGGGAAACAAAAGAGTTTTACACTATTAATCAAATCTTCTTTTTTTATTGCAGAATACAAATTAAGAAGCAAATCTTCACTAGCTTTTGAAGAAAGATTTGTTTTCCCGATCTCTGCAAAAAAAATAATGTTTTTTTTCATAAAAAATTATTCCATTTAAGTGGCGAAACGGATATCTTATCGCTCAAAGATTTTTCTACTAAAGAATATGATTTTTGATCACAAAAAGATAAAAATCTAGACCACTCGACAAAAGTAGAGTAAGGATTACCGCAAATATATTCCGATTTTGACATATTTATTAAATCAAACATAGTTGAAACTGATTTTACTAACTTTATATTTTTAGGTAAACTCCTAACACCTAAATATCTTTTGATTTGATCTAAATTATAATCTGAGTAAATTTCTACTTTAAATAACAATTGTTGAGTAAAATAATTCAAAGCATATAAAACTTTTTCAGATTCTAAATTTTGTTTATTAATCAAAAAATCACCCAACCTTAAATGGAAAGCAACATTATTTTTTTTAATTTCTTTATTAACACCATATGAAAAATATATATAATTTTGAATTATTTCACGATAATCAATTAAATCAAAAAAATAATTCTTAGTCCCAGTAAATAAAATATTTGGAGATTTTCCAATTTGGGATTCATTTTGCCAGAGTCGAGATTGATATATTATAAAAGATTCAATTCTTGTTAAATAGCTCCAATTAAATTTTTCAAAATCATCAGAATAATTTCTTAGTGAATCAAAAGTGCGCTCTCTTAAAAAGTTTCTTGGTTGGATTTGTTGATGATGAGGATACAAAAGATTTGCTCCATCTCTAATACAGGCAGTAAGTGCTCTAAAAAAAGGGAAGAGCATATTTCCCAACCCAAATCCACCTAATCTGAAAAATGGATAAATTGAAATTTTTTTGGAATGTATTAATGGTAAATAATATTTAATATTCATAATTTTCATTTTCTAATTTTGGTACGCAAATAATGCATACTTAATTGATTCTTTAATTGATTTTTTGATCCCGCTCTAAAGACTGATCCTTTACTACCATTACAAAGCAAATCCTTAGCCCCAACTTGATTACTAACAATCGCATAGGTTCCATATTTTATAGCTTCACTTATAACGAATCCAAACCCATCAAATCTACTTGGCAAAACTATTACATCATATTCATTAATTATCCTAATTAATTTTTGATTATCTAAAAAACCGTAAAATTTTACCTCAATATTTGAATGGTTTTGATCTTTAACAAATTTCTTTAATTTATTTTCCAAAGGGCCCACTCCAAAAAATGAAATTTTTACCTTAAATTTTAATGCAATGGATGCTTTTAAAAGTATAAGTGGATCTTTTCTTTTGATAAGTTGGCCTATGAAGATTATATTTAAACATTTATCTGAAGAATTAAATGAATTTATAATTTCTTGCGTATTTATTTTATTTTTTAATTTTGAATCTTTATATGGATATAGAAAAATTTGATCAAAAAAAATTTCGTAAAAAAACCTATTTAAATTTGAAAATAAATACAACTTTTTTACTTTCAAACAAAATTTTTGTATCAACAAGCTAAAGCAAACCTTAATTATTCTTGGTAGAACCAAAATATCATTAAGTCTTATTGGCTCAAAATAAGGAATTAATTGAACTTGGGAAGAATAGTTCTCACATATTTTTGATAGAAATCTTACTAAATATAATCTCTTGAGATCAAGAAACGAATAGATAATAGATATTGACTGATATTTTTTACCAGATATTTTATTTTTAAGAAATTTAGAAATTTGTTTTTTTATTTGTTTTATATTGTCTCTAGGATTTATTCTAAATCTAGAAGATTTGAATAATTTTTTATCCAGGTATCTCTCTGAGGGATGGATTTTATCGTTTATTTTGGGTAGATGAAAAATTAGAATATCATTATTAATTGCCTCTTCTTCAATAAAACCCTCTTTATGAGAACTAGGGGCATTATCAAAAACTATACTCAATCCATTATTCATTTATTTCTATATGTACTAACAATGCGCATTTATTTTTTTCATTATAAGTCCTTATCATTTTCTATTATTTCTAAATAAAGTTCTTTATATTTTTTTGAAATAATTTCATAAGACCAAAGTTTAATTGCCCTTTCTCTAGAATTATGTGATAACAATTTAATTCTTTCTTTATTACCTAATACCCAACAAATCCCTCTTGCAAGACTTTCAGAACTAAATGGATCAGCTAAATAACCTGTTTTTCTATCTGCAACAATATCTTTTAAACCAGTTGCATTAAATGCCACAACTGGAGTTCCACAAGTTTGAGCCTCACTTGCAGTAAGTCCAAAAGATTCCATCTTGGAAGGGTTAACCATTACATCCACAGCAGAATACAAAATTGATAACTTTTGATCTTGATAAATTCTCCCTATAAAAAAGACTGGTACATCAAGCTTTGGGTAATAATTTGGTTTTGGTGAACCAAAAATTACTATTCCTAAATTAGGTATTTTCTTCGAAATTTTATTTACTGTACTTTCAAAAATTTTCCAGCCTTTCATATCATTATCGTAAGCGCTTAATGAACCAAATAATATTAGTTTTTTTTCTAACGGTAATTGGTACCTTTCTCTTGCAAAATCCTTGGGAAATGGTTTAAAGATATCTATAGATATAGGGTGTGGGATTACCCTAATATCTTTTTGGAAAAATAATTTTGAATTTTTAGCACATGAGGCTAGCCAATTACTTGGGGAAACAAAAAACATATTGTTTTTCCAATTCTTAAGTTTCCTTTCCCAAGTTAATTTATCTAAGTCAATTCCCTTATTAAAAGAATTTCTATTTTGTCTGTAATAACCCTCAACATACCTTAAATCATGAAAACCATTTGGATGATGTTCTGCTCCACAAAAAGGCCAAGAATCGTGCATTGTCCAAACTATTGGTTTTTTAATTCTTCCAATTTCCTCAATTGAAATCATTTCACCTTGAATCCAATGCAAATGAACGATATCAGCAATAGTATTATTTAACTCATTATCTAAAAAAGAGGGAAATAGCGACAATGAGTGTAATATTGGATTTTCTGTTTTTTGTAATTTATTTATTTTCAAACTTAAATAGCATTTTAATTTATTCAGAAGCCTAACCTTAGAACTAGAACCTTTAACAAAAATATCATCTGATAATTTTGTATTTACTCTTAAAATACTCCTAAGATCTGAATTTTTATTTAATGCTTTATTTATTCTGAAGGATGCTTTTGCAGCACCCCCTTCAGAATCTGATTCAGATAAATGTATAATATTCAACATAGTTTTACTTTTTAAAATAAATCTCTGAATATTAGTATTTTGTTTAATATTTTTTTTATGTATTTTTTAAACCACATTTTTGATAAAAAATAAGGTCCTGAAAAATTACTAATCTCAAGAAACTTATCTGCTGATGCTGATCTTACAACAAATTTTGGATGTATTATTGGTAGTATCCCACTTTTATTTTTTATTTGATTTAATAATTTAATGGGTGATTTTCCTTTTTTGGTATGAGTTGAATCAGCACCAAAACCAATATTATCAATTAAATTTTGATTTGGTATAGCAGTTAAACCTTGATTAATTAAAGAACAAAAAAACCATTGGTAATCCCAAGTATTGCTGCATCCATCGTTATAGAACTTATTAAAAAAAGATTTCCAATAATTATATTCCTTCTTATCAGAAAAATTACTTTCTAAAAGTTTAGATGCTTCATATTCAGGCCACAATGACATTTCAACATCATATTTTTCCCAACATCTTCTCCAACTTGCCCACCCCCAACAGTGATTATATCGACTAAAGAAATAACTACTTTTACCTATACTTTTACCAAGATGGTTACTACCTGAAATGCACCAAACCCTTTCATCATCTTTAAATTTATGAAGTAAATTTTCACAATAAACAAAAAAGTCGAGATGGGGTATGCAGTCATCCTCTAAAATAATGCCTTCAGATTCATTTTCAAAAAACCAGGTAATTGCGTTACTTACTCCATATTTACATCCTAGATTTATATCGCTATATAGAGTTTTAATATCTTTAGTCCAATTAATCTCTTTTTCTACTAACTCTCTTGTAAGTTTCACTTTCTCTGTATTTTCGTAATCATTTTGTTTAGGTCCATCACAAGCTATATATATATTACTTGGTTTTAGCTTTTTCAAAACTTGCAAAAGTTTCAAAGTTACTTTTGGCCTTTTCCAAATAATTAAAAGAATAGGTATTTTAAAATGCACAGATCTTAATGATTAATTTCATAATATATTAAGTTCCAATCTGCCATATATTAATGCCTATATTATCTAAATCATTATTTTTTATAGTTGACCGGGTATCAAATATCCAAGCAGGTTTTCTCATGCTTCTATATAACTTTTGCCAGTTCAAATTCTTATATTCATCCCAATTTGTCATTATTACTGCTGCATCTGCATCTTTTAAAGCGTTTTCGATATTATAAGAAAATTCCCATTTATGCTCAATTTTCAATTTATTGATTGGCAAATCATTTTTAGCCTTAAAGGAATTTTCTTGAATGCCTAAATCAATTTCTATTTGATTTTTATCAACCTTTGGATCATGAATTATAAGGTTTGCTCCTTCCTCTAACAAGTCTTTTGCTATCGCAATCGCAGGTGATTCTCTAGTGTCGTTGGTATTTGCTTTGAAAGAGAAGCCTAAAATAACAATTTTTTTGCCAGTGAGGGTACCAAATAATTTATTGACTATGATTTTTGAAATTCTTTCTTGTTGCCAATTATTAATTGAAATAACATTTTCCCAGTACTTAGCAACTTCTGGCAACCCAAAATGATTACATAAATAAACAAGATTTAAAATATCTTTTTTAAAGCAACTGCCACCGAATCCAGGACCTGGCTTAAGAAATTTACTGCCTATTCGTTTATCAGACCCAATAGCCTCTGATACTTGATTAATATCTGCACCAGTTCTTTCACAAAGTGCTGAAATTGAATTAATTGAAGATACCCTCTGAGCTAAAAATGCATTTGCAATTAACTTGGATAATTCACTGCTCCAAATATTTGTTTTAATAATCTTTTTTTTATCAACCCATCTCTCATATATTTCACTCAAACAATTAATTGAGTATTCATCCTCACCCCCGATTAAAACTCTATCAGGATTCTCCAAATCATCAATTGCCGAACCTTCTGCAAGAAATTCTGGATTTGATAAAACTGAAAATGTCTTCTTTTCTTTATAAGCCTCACCAGACTGAAGAATTATTTTTATTGTTTCTGCAGTTCTTACGGGTATAGTACTTTTTTCAACAACAATGGTATGTCCATTAGCTGAAGCTGAAACTTCTCTTGCACAAGCTTCAATCCATTTTAAATTACTAGCCTGTCCAGAACCAATACCTCTCGTCTTAGTAGGAGTATTCACAGATAGGAAAATCATATCAGCACGACTTATATTTTGTTTAATTTCATATGAAAAAAATAAATTCCTATTTCTTGCTCTTTTTATAACTTTATCTAATTTAGGCTCATAAACAGGTAAATTATCAAGATTATCAGAATTCCAAGCGTCTATTCTATCCTTATTCTTATCTACAACAAAAACATTAATATGAGGACATTTATCGGCCAAAACAGCCATTGTTGGTCCTCCAACATAGCCTGCCCCAATGCAGCATATTGTTTTAATTTTTTCGAGATTAGTATTCAAGATTCTCCTAAAATATTTTTGAAATAATCAATTGTTTTATTCAAGCCTTCATCAAGATTTATTTTTGGTTCCCAATTTAACTCATTTAGAGCTCTATTTAAAATTGGCTTTCTCTGCAATGGATCATCCTCAGGCAAATCCTTAAAAACAATTTTTAAATTATTATCTATTTTTTGTATCACTTTTTGGGCTAACTCTAAGATAGTAAATTCTCTATCATTACCTATATTGACTGGGCCTCTCGAATTACTATTCATTAAGGCCATCATACCGTTAATTAAATCATCTACATAACAAAAGCTTCTAGTTTGACTACCATCTCCATAAATAGTAAGATCATTACCTTTTAATGCTTGAACTATAAAGTTACTTACAACCCTACCGTCGTTTGGCAACATTCTTGGTCCATATGTATTGAAAATTCTCATCACTCTTATTTCTAAAGAATGCATTCTATGATAATCAAAACATAAGGTCTCTCCAATTCTTTTACCTTCGTCGTAGCACGACCTTATCCCAATAGGATTTACACGGCCATTATAAGTTTCAGGTTGTGGATGAACTTCAGGATCACCATATATCTCACTTGTAGAAGCATATAAAATTTTTGCCTTATTTTTTTTAGCCAATTCCAACATATTATAAGTACCTAAAAAATTTATCCTTGCAGTCTCAATGGGATCCTTTTGATAATGTAAAGGTGATGCTGGACAAGCAAGATGCCATATTCTGTCAACTTTACATTGCAAATTATTCACAACGTCATGATTCAATAGTTCAAAATTACTATTTTTCAGGTAATGTTTAATATTTAAATCTGAACCTGTATAAAAATTATCCAAACAAATTACTTTATCTCCCAAATCAATCAGTCTTTCAATAAGATTAGATCCTAAAAAGCCAGCCCCTCCAGTAACAAGATGTTTATTAATTTTTTTAATCAAAGGATTCCAAAAATTCCTCTAATTATACAATAAATCTATATTTAACTGATAATTAAGAAACTATTATTAAATATAAATATGTAACTAGTAATAAATAATTAATTAAAAATATCGTCCAATATAGAATAAGTTGTATAAATACCTAAGAAAGGATTTGTAATTTCATTGATAACTTCACCAGTTTTTATTAAAGGACCTTTACCAACCAAAATTATATCTCCAGTTTTTAAATAAGGATTCTTATAGGAGCCTCTTTTAGCTCTTGGAGAATAAGAAAATTTTCTTTTGTCAATTTTCCCATCTGGTTTATATCTTGTTAATTGAACAGGTCCTCTTATGACTTTTAAACCTCCAGCAAGATCTATTGCCTCATTTAAAGTTGATGCTCTATCAACTGTTAATTTACCAGCATTTTCTACTCTACCTGCAACAATAATTTCAAGAAATTTTGGGTTTAAATTACTTTTTAACGCTTTTGCTAATTGTTGTTCAAGCTCTATTTCACTTCTTTGAATAATTATTCTATCTCCATCTAAAAGCCTGATATTTTGAGTTTGATCGTCACTTTCTAGAACTTTAAGGAAATTTATATTCGCTTCAATTTTCCCTCCACCTTTAGACAAGGGATTATTTCTTATAACCTTTATACTAGACAAGTCAGAATTGATGGTAATACCACCCGAAAGCTGTATCAAATTAAATAATTTTGGGAAAAGAGCATAATTTAAATCTCCTGAAAAAGAATCAATACCAAAATCTTTAAATTCAAATTTATTTTGTCTAAAATTTATTTCATTTTGCAGATAACTTTGTCTTGGAAATGTTCCTTGACCGGGTAAGGTATATAGACCAGGATTTAGTATCTCTCCCTCTATGTATACATCTATGGGCTTATATTTTGAAAGAGTAATATCAATCATTGGTTTTTTTAAAAATTCAACATATTTTTTTTCAAGCAATATTTTTAATTCACTTTTTGTAAGGCCTTCCACATAAATTTTAGAAATTCTTGGTAACAAAAGATAACCATCGCCATCAATATTAAATTTATTAATTCCAAACAACTTATTTTCAATTGATTCATCAATACTCTTATATATATTTTGACTGAAGGGTTCTAAAAATCTTATTAATAGTTCGTCACCTGGGCCTAATATATACAAATCATCTTTATTTGTTTCAAGATATTCAACACCAATTTCATCAATAATAATTTCTGAACTTGAGTTAACTTTTGAAATTTCAAAATTAATCAACAAATTTATTAATAAAATTAGAAAAATAAACGGATTATGTTTTTTTAAGTATGAGTTTTTTATGTAAAAATAAATTTCTCTCATAACTAATTAATTGATTGTTTATCAAAAATTACTATCCCAGAAAAATTAATTGCATTTAGGTTTAAAATTTTCTTAATGGATCTTAACTCATTATTTTTTAAAAAGCCAAGGCAAATAACTAAAAGCGATATTTCACCTTGTTCAAATTCATTAAAATCATTTTTTATTTTAAATTTATTAGGAAAATTATTTTTAAAAATTTTTGAAATCTTCTCAATAATTTCTTTTGGTAAATCACCTATCACATTTATAGATATTGTTTTATCAAGAGAAAATTTCAAATTACCTTTAGAAGCTATTTTCAAAATAGGTTTTAATTCATTATCTCTTGTATTTGATAAATCTAACAAGATAGGTACATCTAGAATTCTCTCGATTTCTTTAGAGTCGAAAACCAAATCTTTTCTATTTTCATAAATAAGTAAAGTTATTAAGGATAAAAAGAATCCTAGAAAAAAGAAAATTGCAGTAATTTTTTTTGTGTTTGGACTCACATAATTTGGTAGAACGGAAATATCTGTTATAATTTCCCATTTACCCTTTTCAATTGCCTTCTCCAACAAAACAGCATTTCTTTCCCTCTCAAGATTAACCAAAGTAGTTTCCTTTACTTTTAACTCTCTAACTAGTTGTTTGAACTTATTTATAACTCCTGGAGGTCTTTCTAATGCTTTTACTTCGGCTTCTAATGCCAATTTTCTAGAATTCAGTAAACCAAAAGTTTCATCCTTTAAACTTTGAACTAGTGAACTTTTTAAACTTTTAAGAGCTTCAAATGAGATATCATTTTCTTTAAATATTGCATTATTGGTATTCAATTGATTATCAATTTCTGTAATTCTAGAGAGAATATCTGAATCAAAAAAGTTTCTACCGTTATATATAAATTTTTCATCATCATCATAAACTTTATTTAAAAAGTTAATTTTTTGATCAATTTCTCTTATCTTATTTGCACTTTCAATTCTTTTTAATTCAACATCTACAACTACATTTTTATCTTCTGTAAATTTATAACTCAAGCCATATTCTTGACTAAAGTTATTTAATTTAATTAATGACTTATCACTATCAATTTTATAGATTGATATTTGCTCATCTAAATATCTAGAAATATTTTCTAAGTCTTTTTCCTTATCAAGATAAGAATATTTTTGATATATTTCAGATATTTTTTCTAAGGCCAAAGGTATTAAATCTTTATAAGGGCTTTTATATTGAACAACAAGGACACTAGTACCATCTATCAACTTAATGTTTACATTTGATTTAAATGAATTAAAATCCCAATTTTCAGATTGAATACCTTTTTCAACTCTAATTTTTTTAAAATCTTGGAATGCAGGATAAAGAACTGATTGACTTTTGAGAATTTCTAATTCTGTTTTGAGATCATTCTGGGCCTTGATACCAAAATTTCCTAGGCCCAAATTGCTGATTAAGTCTGCGCTACCGGATTTAATGCTTTTTGTTGATAAAACGATTTGGAATTCTCCTTGCCATAACTTTTTTAATCCCTTTGCACGAAAATAGCCAAAACCAGTAAAAACCAAAGTTGTTATTATAAAAATCTTATAATATTTCTTTAGAAAAAAAATTACTCTATCAAGTTCAAGCACATTATTATTCTCAATAGATCCTCCAAGCTCCTTATAGTTAATATCTCCTTCTTTAGATATGTTCATACTATTTTTTGAGATGTTATATTTTACTTTATCATTTAATAAAACTGAAATCTCATGTTTCAGAGGCAATTTTTTCCTTTAAATTCTCAGATAGGTTTAAAAGAGGAATCTATAAAATTTAATAACTTTTTAATAAATCAAAATTTTGACGAGTGCAAAAAAATCATATCAACAAATTTTTATTTAGATAAAACTTACTGGAAGAGAATGAAAAGTAGAGTAAATCATATTTTAGAGAGAAAAAAGGATTATAAAATAAGAGGTAAGAAATCAGTTATATATATATATTGGCATGGTTTTTGGCCTCATATGAATCAAGATGACTGTCAACTCCTTGACTTTTTAAAAGAGGCGTCAAAGGGTCATCTTTTGAAGTCAACAAAGAAACCAAGAAAAGCAGATATATTTATTTCTTCTTGTTTTGGCAAAGAAATTATTAGTAACAAATTTGATCATTGTCTAAAAATTCTTTTCTTGGGTGAAAATATAAGACCTTATTTTAAAAATTATGATTTAAGTCTTAGTTGTGATATGAACGACTATAGGGGCAGAAATATAAATTTACCACTCTGGTTACTAGAGATAGATCTTTTTGATAAAAACAAAAATTATAATGATAAG
>CESP01013079.1_pt1 | contig 10542 bp, 10 predicted proteins | sample 531211 | NCBI WGS metagenome assembly CESP01 (sample SAMEA2622074, study PRJEB7988) | marine metagenome | biome: marine biome (ENVO:00000447); feature: surface water layer (ENVO:00002042); material: "saline water (ENVO:00002010), including plankton (ENVO:xxxxxxxx)" | depth 5 m | reverse complement strand
ACCCCCACGATGTCAACGTGATGCTCTACCACTGAGCTACGTGCCCATAACTTTTCTGAATTATAATAAATTACAGCATAAGTAATATTTATCTAGCATATTTTTTTAATCCTTCAGGTGAAAACATTCTTTCATCATGGGGCTTATCCAATCGCCATTGTATTTTTGGAATGTCAAGAGACCTTACGTTTTGAAGCTGATATCTTCTGCTATCAAAATCATGAGTAGCTGAGTGTATAGATAAACACATTGGCTGGTCATAAAAATTAATTAATGGGAATTCTCGATATGAAATTATCTCATCTATTTCATCAAATGCCTCTTCAACTAACATATTATGACTATCATCATCGAAATACATAATTCTTTGAGGATATATATGACGGTGACCTGACTTTAATTCTGCCTCAACTATATTTACTTTTACAAGCTCGTATCTCATGTAATCAGGGTTAACATGGTATGGCTCTAACATATTTTCAATTTCTGTTTCATGAAGGATGTATGCGTTATAGGGCATTAATCGCAATTCAGTACCCAAAAATTTCCAATTATATCTATCTTTAGCTCCATTAAATCCATCAGCTTGATCGGCAGTAGTAAGTCCTTGGCTTGCGCTTGGTTTGTAGTCATAGGAAATATCAGGCGCTCTTCTAACTCTTCTTGTGCCCGGATTATAAACCCAAGCTTTTCTTGGCTGTCTAAATGCATTTAGAGACTCTATTACTAGAAGCGATGCATCAGCTAATCGTGGGGGGTGTGTTACTTTAGTCATTAACATACCTTGCAAACCTTTGCCATTTTTTGTAAATGGATTCCAAAAATTTTTTGCAATTGCTTCTCCTGCACCGTAAGTACGTGAACCGTCCGGATTAACAATAAAAAATGGTGAAGATCCAGAAATTTCAACACCTCGGTATCGAAGTATGTGATTCCACACAAAGTGAAGAGCTTCTGAGGGATTAGGAAATGGGATGCTTCCTATAATACCTTCAACTCCTTCACCATCATCTACTAAAGAAGCATTTTCTCGAGACAACTCATAAACTTCATTTGGGACTGAACAGCTTCTGCGAGATTTGTACACATTCATCTTGAAAGTTTCTGGATAAGCTTCAAACATTTTAGTTTGACCTGATGTTAATAAACTTTGTGAGAATTCTAAGTAGTTTGCTGAGTCAATAGTCAATAATATATTATCATCTGGAAATGGATTAGGATAAGAATTATTATTTGGATCATATCCATCAATCGGGATATTTATTGGCTCTCTTTCGCCAATTTTAAGAACTTCATAGATATCTTGAGCCGATGCATTATTTATCAAGAAAAATAAAATTACAAAATACATAATATTTTTAAACATAAAAATATGTTACAAGAAATTAAAACAATTTCAAAGGTCCAATAAATTATTAATGGTAGATAATTTGAAAGATTTAGAAAATTTTGCACATTACATTGCTGATAAAGCTCGTAAAATATCTCTTAGATTTTATAAAAAGAAAATAAAAATTAAATCTAAACTTAAGAAAGAGTTTGACCCTGTGACATTAGCAGATTTAGAAGTACAAAATAAAATAAATTTTCTGATTAATAAAAAATTTCCAAATCATTCTATATTGGGTGAAGAGAAAAGCATACTTAAAAATAGTATTTACGAATGGTGTGTTGACCCTATCGATGGAACAAAATCATTTATACAGGGTGTTCCACTTTGGGGAACTTTAATTTCATTATCAAAAAAAAATAAAATTATTCTTGGAGTTGCTGATATTCCCGCCTTAGATGAGCGTTATGTTGGAATAAATGGAAAAGCTTATAAAATAATTAAAAGTAAAAAAACTTATTTGCATGTAAGAAATACCAAAACATTAAAGGACACGATCTTAAATACAACGTCACCATATTTATTCAGGAATAAATTAGATCAACTATCGTTTGAACGATTATGCAAAAAGGTAAAATCTACAAGACTTGGTGGAGACTGTTATAGTTATTGTTTACTCGCAGATGGCCACATAGATCTTGTAGTAGAAAGTGGTTTAAAACCGTGGGACATAAGAGCACTTGAGCCAATTATTGTAAATGCCGGAGGAGTTATAAGAACCTGGAACGATAAAAGTGTATTAAAGGGAGGAAGTATTATAGCTAGTACTAATAATAAAATTTTTAGGGAAAGCAGGAAAATACTGAGTAAAAAAAACCCAGTTAGTAAATAACTGGGTTTAATTTAGTTTGCAAAATAATAATTATATTATGATAATGCATCCATTACTGATTGTAGCTTCATAGCAATGGACATGTCTCCCGACACTTTTAATTTACCTTGCATGAAAGCTGAAGTTCCATCAACTTCACCAGATCTCATTTGTTCAAAAGTCTCAAGAGACATAGATAAAGTGCAATCTGCGTCCTTATCTTCGTCAGAGACAGTATTTGGATTCGACTTTCCATCTAAAAAGATACAGCCAGCACCCTCAAAATCAAACTTAACTGTAGCACCCAAACCAGTATCTTTGCCTTCAATACCTTTTTGAAACTCAGTTAATAAAGTAGCAACATCTGCCATAATAAAACTCCATGAATTAATTAAGAATGGAAATAAAACATTTATTAGACTATATGACAATAAAAAAAATTATATTTAGTATATGAAAAAGCCAATTTTTTGGAATAAAGCAAAAAAAGAACTTATTAAAAATGATAAGAAATTAGGTAAAATTATAAAAAATTATCCTAACGATTTTCTCTTTTCTAGGTCAGACCCTTTTTATACACTTGCAAGATCTATCATCGGGCAACAAATATCTGTTAAAGCAGCAGAAGCTGTTTGGCTTAAAATCGAGAAGAAAGTAAAAAAAATTGACCCAAATATTATGATAAGAGTACATTATATGACATTGAAATCTTGTGGTTTATCGAGACAAAAAATAAAATATATCAAATGTCTTTCAAAGGCATTTATAGAAAAAAAGATAGATCCTCAGGAATGGTCGTTTTTAAATGATGAAAAGATAATTGATGAACTTATAAAGATTAAAGGAATTGGAAAATGGACCGCTGAGATGTTTTTAATCTTTAACTTATGTAGGCCAGATGTATTTCCTGCTGACGATCTAGGTCTCATCAAAGGTATATGCAATTGTTATGATATTGATTATCCAATTACAAAAGAAAAAGCTATTGAATTATCCCAAAAGTGGAGACCATGGAGAACGGTTGCGACTTGGTATTTTTGGAGATCATTAGACCCTATTCCAGTGGAGTATTGAATGGATAAAGTAAATTTTTCTTATGCATCAGAAATAGAGCATAACTTTGCCCAAAGGTTAATCATTAAATCTATAGAGAAAATAACCGGTAAAGGCAAATTAGAAAAATTATATATTCAATATTCTAAAGAAGGGAACGATCCTAAATTTTTTTGGTCTGATATACTAAAAGTTCTTAAAATTAAAATACTGAATAAATCAAAAAATAAAATTCTAATTCCAAAAGATAGATCATTGATGATTATTGCAAATCACCCCTTTGGTATTATTGATGGTTTGATTTTATGTTCAATAGTTTCAAACATTAGGGACGATTTCAAAATAATGACACATGAAACACTAAAGTTTCTTCCTCAGTTAGAGGAATATATACTTCCAGTAGATTTCAGTACAAAAGATAAGTATGCAATTATGCAAAATATTAAAACAGCTAAAAACGCAAAGAAGCACTTAGATAAAAAAGGAGTATTAATAATTTTTCCATCTGGCAGCGTATCCACCGCAAAGAATTTGAAGTCAGAGGCTCATGACGATGAATGGAAAACATTCCCTGCAAAACTTGCTCATCAAACTCAAACTGATATTCTTCCGATTTATTTTGATGGTAAAAATGGCTTACTATTCCACCTTTTCGCCTCAAAAATAAAAAGTAGTACACTTAAGTATTCTTCTTATATTCATGAAACACGAAAAAAAATAGGAAAGGATATTATAATTTATGTAGGTAAAATAATAAAATATAAGACTATTTCGCACATTAAAGATAGAAATGAATTAATAAATTATTTAAAAAATATAACTTATAATATTAAAAATGAATAATATGGACTTTTACGTTTACACTTTTTATAAGTTTGTAAAAATTTCAGATAAAGAAGATATAAAAAGAAAATTAGACAAATACTTTAAAAATAAACTCATTCGGGGAACTTTTTTAATTGCGAATGAAGGAATTAATTGCTCTATTTCTGCTACACAAAAAGATTTAAGTGATATTGTAGAGTATTTAAAAAAAATTTTAGAATTAAAGAATTTTGATATAAAGAAAAATGCTACCAATTTCTTACCTTTCAATAGAATAAAAGTAAGATTAAAAAAAGAAATTGTCTCACTTGGAGTCAACAAATTATCTATGAAAAGTGATAAAGATAATATGATTGATCCTTCAGAATGGGATGAAATTATTAAAAATAAGAAAGTAAAATTATTAGATACTAGAAATATATTTGAAATTGATATTGGTAAATTTAAAGATTCAATAAATCCAGAAACTAAAAGCTTTAGGGAATTTCCAAAGAAATTTGATAAATTAAATATATCAAAAAATGCCCATATAGCAATGTACTGCACGGGTGGAATAAGATGTGAAAAAGCATCATCATATTTAAAAAAAGTTGGCTATAAAAATGTATTTCAGCTCAAAGGTGGTATTCTTAATTATCTTAATTATAAAAATGAGAAGAAGTTAAGTTCACTTTGGAAAGGAGAGTGTTTTGTATTTGATAATAGAGTAACTTTAAATAAAAAGCTACAACGAGGTAAATACATTCAATGTTTTGGTTGTCGCAGGCCCATTACAAAAGTAGAAGCACACTCAAAGTTATATATAAAGGGCGTTTGTTGCCCATATTGTTTTAGCGAAAGAACTAACAAACAAAAGAATAATTCAAAAATTAGACAAATACAGATTGATAAAGCTAACAGTAAAATGCAAAGTCACACTTTTATGAAAATAAAAAATAATTAATTTTTTCTATTAATAATATTTTTTATATGCTTAAGATATTTCTCCCACTCATCAGATGAAATGATATAGCCAATACAATTTTTTGAACCACATTTGCACAGATGATCTCTAAAATCATTTTTATCAAAACTGTATCCATAATCATAAGAGAGCTCATCTCCTTTTTTTATAGCTTTAATCGATGAAATCCAAATTTCTTCATTAGTAATATCAACTTCACAATTAGGATTACACGAGTGATTTATATATCTTGCTTTATTGTATGTTGGTGAACCGTCAATATCGTGTTTGCTATTTAATTCAAATATATACACTGACCCTGTTTTATTAGAATTAAGATATTTTTTTAGCCTTTTTTCTGATCTTTTATCTCCCTCACTTCTTGTTACCTTTTCACCAATATATTGAATTATCTTTTCATTTTTTCTTATATCCCTAGTAGCAAAAATACCATGGCCATGGATTTTAGAATGCTTTACTTTCCACATGAGTAAAATTTAAGTTTCATTAGAATTATTTATTATATTTTGATTGCAGGTAAAAACCAACTGGTAAAAAATACACTATATTTATCCAATTATTAAATAGACTTAATGTTGGAAGAAATGGAAATAATGTAATCGAAAAACAGACGATTAAACAAATTTGATAGTCATTTAGTCTAGGTTTGCCAATGAAAAGTGACTTTATTTGTAATAATATTTCTTTTGCAACATAAAGACCAAGAAAAAATAAAAAAGAAAACCCTATTAGACCAGTTTCAGCTAAGGCTTGTACATAAGTATTGTGTGGGTGAGTACTGCACCCACGATCATTTACCTTATATTTTTCATTATTACACAATTCGCGGAAGTTTTTTGGCCCAATGCCCGTTATTGGGTTTGCGAGAAACATATTAAATGATGACCTATAAATACTATCATGTTCGGGTGAAAAAATTAGCTTTTTATACTTAGTTGAATTAAAATTCATTTGATCTAATGTTTGATTAATCATTCTATCCCGAATTTGACCTGAATTTATTGTAATAAAAAGAATTAATAATGAAGCAACTCCAAAAGAGATAAGTCTTATAATCTTATATTTAGAAATCATAATAATAAGAAGAATTGTAGAAAATACCATCAAGCCAAATGCGGTTCGTTCCCCCGAGAGATATACAAGTAAGTCAGAAAGAATAAAAAAAACTAGAAGTATTGCCAAGATAGATTTTCTATTAGAAATTTTATATAAAATCAGTCCGAAAAGTAATGGAAATAATCTTGAAATATAATTCCCCAAAACAAGTTTTTCATTAAATGAAAGCATCAACCTATTATTTGTTATAGAAGAAATATTAAAAATTGGAGATCCATATATTAATTGAACATATCCATCAATAATTACAAAAGTGAATATTATCGTAAATATGAGTGTAAACATTTTTATAAATTGGTCATTATGATCAATTAAAAACCACACTGCTAATGAAAAAACAAAAAATCTAAAATAAAATAAACTTGATTCTAATGACAGATATATATTTTGAGATAACAGTGATGAGAAGAGTAAATAAAAATAAAAAACTAAAAAAAAAATAGTAAATCCATTCTTTAAGTATTTCCATTCTTTATTAGTAATAATTAGATAGCCAAGAATGACATTTATTATAACTATTGATAAATCTGGGAGAAATGGACCAGTTAATAAAGAAAAAGGAATCAAATAAACAAGCCAACTACAAGTGCTAATCAAAATTTTGTTGGTAGTAGTAGCTGTCAAATTTGTAATGAAGTTTAATTTTTAATAAATTTTTGATTTTTAATTCTTATTTCGTTAGACAAAAATATATATGTTAGACCAACTATAATACCAAATATGAAAAAGAAGATAGATATATAATTAGGATTACGAAAATTTGGATTTCTTTCTAGGTCATTGATGTTGTAGTTGAAAAAATTAACTTTAGATAAATTGTTGTAGACCAAAATCTCATTATTTAATAAGTATAAAAATGTTGATAACTGATTCCTTTTATAAGATGAAGTTATGTTAATTGAATTACTTTCATTCAAATCTTCAAGCCTAGATATTAAAATCTTCTGATTTGTTATATTTTGATCTATTTTTTCAAGTGCATGTGTCTGCTCTTCATTATAAATAACTGTAAGATATTTTTCGCCTATGAGAAAGTTCATTTCATCTTGAAAATTTTGATCAAAATCATATAAGTTAAAGTCAACTAGTGGTTCATAAATATTTAGTTTCTTTGCAGAAGCTAAGTGAGACTCAATTCTTAATATTTTCTCTTTCTGTTCTTTTTTATTATTAAGCATTATTTTTAATAGATTTTTCTCTACTAATAACCTGCTTACTTTTTCTCCTTTGAGTGCAAAATTCGTCTTTTGAAGAATATCTAAAAGAATTTCTTTATTTGAGACATTCATTATTTCATTAAATATAAGCTTAATATTTTCCTTTTGAAGTGGCGAGTTGTATGAAAGTTCTATTAATTTACTTTTACCATCTGATGTTATGCGAACATTAGAATATAAATGATTGATAAAATCTTGATATGAGTCAAATTTAAATCCTGGATCACTTGTTATTATTGATTTTAAACTATTTAAATTAGTCCCTAGTTCACTTTTATTTGTAATGGAATTTCTAATATATAATGCAAAATTTTCTGAGACTAATTTTTCATTAGAAATTGTATCTACCATAAACGAGTCTAAATTTGTGTGATTTAAATCATTCTTATGAATAAAAATCTTATTATTATAATTATATGAAATAAAAAAATAATTATAGAATAAACTAAGAATTAGAGATGATACTGCAAAAAATAAAATAGTTTTGATGTTAGCAAAAAAAAGTTTTAAGAGTAATATGAAGTCCGCATCTTTTTCATTTTTTAAATTTAATTTTAAATACTTCATATTTTGCTTTAATTATCTAAAATGTTTAAATTACTTTTTTGAAAATTACTAATATTTTTTTCCATAATAGAAATCATCTTATCAGGATTATTTTGACTTATAGTTAACTTAATATCATCAATTACTTTGCATAACGAATTGAAAGTTAGGCAAGTCTCATTAGCCTTAAATATATCCTTATTTTCTGTAGGAATTGGTTGTTTGCTTATTAATAATTCTTCATATAATTTTTCACCAGGTTTGAGACCGATTATTTCGATTTTAATATCACCATTAGGATTATGATCACTTTTTTCTTGTAAACCAGAGAGGCGAATCATTTTTTTGGCCAAATCAATAATTTTAATAGGCTCTCCCATATTCAAGACAAATACTTCACCTCCTTTAGATAAAATATTTGTCTGTAAAATTAACCCTACAGCTTCAGGGATTGTCATAAAATATCTAGTTACTTCCTCATGTGTTACGGTTAAATTTTCCCTATTATTTATTTGTTTCTGAAACAAAGGTACAACTGAACCTGAGGAGTTTAGAACGTTTCCAAAACGAACGATCGTCATAATACAATCATATTCTTTGTCATATGCTTGAACGATCATTTCAGCCATTCTTTTTGTTGCACCCATAATACTTGACGGATTTACTGCCTTATCAGTTGAAATAAGTATAAAACGGGAGCAATTTGAATTAATGCACGCATTCACAATATTAAATGTACCTAATATGTTATTCCTACCAGCTTCAATCGAATTATCTGAATTTTCTAGGATATTAACATGCTTATAAGCTGCGGAATGGTAAATAATATCTGGATTAAGTTTTTTTATTACTTCATTTAACTTATTAAAATTGCCAATATCTAAAAGATAAAATTTAATACAAGTGCTTAAATTTTTTTGTTTTTTTATTTTCTCTGTTTCTTTTTGAATCAAGTACAAGTTAATTTCACTTGAGTCTAAAACCACTAGTTCATTAGGATTGGCATAAAGCAGTTGTTTAACTAATTCACTCCCTATTGAACCACCACCACCAGTAATAACTACTTTTTTACCTTTAATTGTCTTATGTACTTTGTCAGGATCTATATCTAGTCTTCTATTTATGATATCAGAAATTTCAACCTGTCTAAAATCACTAAGCGAAATATTGCCAGATACAAGTTGAGATAAATTTGGCAATAATTTTGTGCTAATGTTTAATTTATTTAATTTGCTTACTAGATTTCTTCTTTCTGAGATATTTAATGAAGGAATTGCAATTAATATTTCATCAATTGTTTTTTTTGAATTTAATTTTGATATTGAGTTAAATCCAAAAACTTTAATCCCATCGATTATAAGACCATTTTTTGATTTATCATCATCTATAAATCCAAGAATATTAGTTTTATTTTTAAGTTTAAGGTTATTCAGCTTAATATTACTAACTGTTTGCATTCCCGCAAGTCCTGCTCCGTAAATTAAGATATTCTTACCTGTGTGAGAATTTAAACTTCTTAAATAGAGAACAATAGCTATTCTTGTTTGTAACATCATTATATATAAGATAATGGGTTGTATAATGCCAATGCTTCTAGGTACCTCTCCCCGAAATAATAATATTAATGAAAAAAATAAAATTAGATAAAATAATGACCTAGATGAAATTTTTATAACTGAGTCAATTGTGAAATACCTAAAGTAGGTATTGTAAACTCCTGTAACAAAAAATATAAAAAAAAATAAAATAGAAGAGATAAAAAAAGATGAATACTCTGGAAAAGAGTCTGGAATAAATATAGTTTCTAATCGTATTGAATAAGAAAGCCAGAGTGCAATATTTACACTGCTTAGATCAATAAATAAAATTAACAGCTCTTTATAGACTCTAGGATTCATCAAATTCACACTTTATTTTGACCAAAAAACAGAAATAGGTTTATCAAGAAAAGCGAATATTGGAAATATAGTCTCATCTTCAGTACTCAACGCTTTTTCTAAAACTTTTAATTTTTTTTTACCTCTTATATACAAATAAGTATTTTCAGCCGTTGATAATGCATTTTTTGTGTAGGTAATTCTTTTATAATCTTCATTATTTGCGATATCGGTAATATTTAAATTACTTTTAGACATTAAATTAGCTAGATTAACATCATCTTTGAAAAGAGAGGCTGTATGACCATCATCACCCATTCCTAATACTAATATAGAAATTGGTAACATATTTTTAAGATACATATTATTCGATAATATAGCATCTTTAATTTCACTATGATTACCTTTAAGAGAGTGAAAGATATTAAAATCAATATTATTAATACCCATATTTTCTATAATAGTTTTTTCATTGCTATCATAATGTGTCCTATCAACCCATCGTTCATCAGTAACTGAGATATTAATTTTTTTCCATAGTAAATTACTATTAAAAAATAATTTATAAAAATTTTTAATAGAATTACCTCCAGGCAATACTAAATTTATTGATTTTCTTGTTTTTAAGAAATGATTTATTTTGTTAATTATGATTTTTACAAACTCTTTATTAAGTTCTTTTTCTGATAAATAACTTCGAAAATCTATATTTGTATTACTTAAAACTTTCATAAAATAAAATA
>CESP01013357.1_pt1 | contig 10557 bp, 9 predicted proteins | sample 531211 | NCBI WGS metagenome assembly CESP01 (sample SAMEA2622074, study PRJEB7988) | marine metagenome | biome: marine biome (ENVO:00000447); feature: surface water layer (ENVO:00002042); material: "saline water (ENVO:00002010), including plankton (ENVO:xxxxxxxx)" | depth 5 m | reverse complement strand
CTTGGATGGAAGCCAAGAAGCGCTGAACAAGGTGTTTTAGAAGCAGCAGCTCAAATAAAACAGCTTTTATAATATCATTTAGTGATTTTATTTAAAAACGTATAGTTAATCTCATATTTATCACTGTCTTTATATGATCTAACTGCTACAATATCTCCCAATGTCTCTTCAGAAGCATAAGTTTTATTTTCTTTATTAACATCCACCACTTCATCTGCAATAACAATCACAGTTTCATAATAAAAATTGGTAGTAAAGTATCGGTTGTTCCACATAAAAATTTTACCAGGACCTAATTTTTTTCGTGCAGTTCTGAAGGCATCAGAAAAAGAAGGTTGATCTTCTTGACGATACTGTTCTAAGTAATAGGTTCGCTCAATCATTCCATCACTATCAATTCGTTGATTATCATTTATATCAGAAGAGTAGAAGGCAAGAAAAATATAAAGATTTGTTAGCATTGTGGCTCCTTTTTAAGTAAACCTCAGAATTCTTTCTAAATTACTTTACTGATAAGTTAAAATATTGTTCCCAAATTAATCATCGTAAGCAATTACAGTATGCAAGGGATAAATAATACATATTGAAATAAACGTTTTCTACATTATAAAATGTATGTTTAATTAATACTTTTGCCTCTAAAAAATTAGATTTTTTTTAAATATTTTACTTTTTTACTTGACTACATTTTAAAATATACGTAATCTATGACATGCAAAAACACGTTAAAAAAGGAAAAAACATGCAAATATTTGACAACATTATTATTACTACACATTTTATTGAACGTTATTGTCAGCGTATACTAAAGATAAATAATCATTTAAAATATCAGGAAGTAAAAGATTTAGTTCTTGAGGATATGATTGAAAGAATGACAATGATTGAAAAAGAGTGTTTTAAGCTTTTATGTAACTCTGGCGTTGTAAAGCTTACATTAGGTCATACATCACAAGTAATTATTGAAGATAATACATTAATAACGGTTTATTAGAGGATTTATTATGAGAAATTTAGAATTAGTAGATTATTTAATTGATATTAGAGGAAAGTATGAGTTTCTTGGAGGAAGTGACGGAGAAGCACCAGATAAATTTATTACTTCTGAGCATAATAAGATTACTGGATCATCATTATCAAAAACTGGTCAGAACGAATATTATCGTAATCATAAAAAATATGGTAAAGATTTTGTTAAAATTGTTAATGAAATAAATGGATTTGTTGCAAAATATCCTAATCTAATTCATGAATTATTTACAACAAATGAAACCTCTTCCGGATTTGGTTATGTTTTAGCAACCAGTGATGATGAAAAAGAAGCTTTTGAATGGAAGGAAAGATTTTCAGGTGTTGAGGGCGATGTACAAATTCCTGTTGCTAGTAAAGTTTTGCATGCCACTAATTCAGTTCATATCATAACAAATCCAAATTGGAGAAAACTTGAAGATCCTGAACGAAGAATTGATGATGGATATGGTACGTTCGATGATGATGGTAAATTCTATGGTTTTGATAATCAATCTTCTATGGATGTGCTTAATGCTTACCTAAGTAAAAAAAGACTTATATTTGCGTCACATCCTGATTTAGGTTTAGAAGAAAGATTCCAATTCGATTCAGGTGAATATTATGTTGAGGATGATTATTATAAATATAGAGTTGGTAGCTTTATTAAGTATCCAGTCTTACATCCAAGAGTCAAAACATACCTAGGTTTATTAAAAAAATTTTTTGGTACAGTTTTAAAAATTGAAGAAATAAAATATAACGCAATTGATATTATTCCAATTAATAGCGTTGATATTGCAATATATGTGGCTACAAACGCTGCTGAAGATATTAATTCTCATTATAATGTTATTAGCTCAATTAAAGATAATGTTAATTTTATGAGCGGAAATATAATGAGCAGAATAGCAAGTGCATATAATATCTTAGAGTTTCAAAATGATTATAATGAAGCAGGTGAATATGTAAGCGAGATTGATGAAGATAAGATGTCTAATGATTCATTATATTTTTCTTTTTACAAGAGAGATAGGGAGTTACGTTTTCAATCTTTAATGTCAGCTAGACTAGATCGTATCAATGAGTCTATACAATCATTAAATAAGCTTCATAATCCTACAAATTATAAGTTTGAGAAAAAAGATTTCGATAGTGCTCATAAATCTATTCAGGATTCTTTAAAAGAATTTGAATTAAAGTATAAGTCTTACTTTGAAAGTAAAGATAGTACTTTGAAAAAAATTTCAAATGTTAAAGAAATTTTAAAAGAATTTGAATCTGAAGAAGAATTTTATGAAGTAATAAATAAATATAAAAAAGAAAATAAGGAGAAAAAGAGTGAGTAATAACAGAAGTAACATAGTAAGAGAAGTAGAAAATTTAATGATAACAATAATAAAAAATGAAATTCCAGAGAGAGATAAATTATCATCAAAGCATACACTAAAAACTACTAATTTCTGGAGAGGAGCAGATGTAGCGGTTGTCCAAAAAGTTCAAGATATACCAAAGCCAGAAGGATTTTACCCAGAAGATGAGTACATTATTTGTAGATCTGCATATGAGATTTCATGGGTGTTATGTGAATTAAGAGATATATATGAAAAGAATAATTTCTATGATTATCAGTTAAAGTACACACTCTTTGGTACCTTTGCTGATAATTTTAAAAAGAATTTTAAAATGATTAAACACGTGAATAGACAATGGTTTGAAGAGCAAGATGAATGGGTTATGGATAAAAGTTTCATTTTAAAATCTCTTTTCGACTTAATTTATTCATACCAAGGATCATTCTTACCATGCAACTGTGAAAATGCAAATAAAAAAACGATGCAGCCTAGTCCATTATCGGATGTACATCTAGGTGCGGAAGGATAAATCTTAATACATTGTTTACAAAAAGGATATTAAGTTAGATCATGGGATGCTTAAACATACTATTTATATTATTATTAGGTGCAATATACTTGTATTGGCCTGAGCTAATAGCAGTTGAAGGATTCTGGTTCTCAATTGGAGCGATATGGTTAGTTTTCATAATATCTTTTGTATTATTTGGTGATGTTGCTGATGAGATTGCAGGAGTAAATAGATATAAAGATGAAGATGAATTTTAAAAGAAGGAACAACTAATGGGTATTTTGGAATTAATGATTTACGGCATACTTCTTGCTGGAGTTGCTTACTTAATTTTTAAGAACAATTCAGAAGGTTCAAGTAATGAAGTGAATGAGCTGAAAACTGAAAAGTTTATAAATACAGCAGCTGAAGCAGCAGCTGAAGCGGCGTCAAAATCAGTAAAAAAAGAACTTGAATCCTTTCAAGAGCTTCAAGACAAAGATTATAAGTTACATCAAGAGAAAGTTGGTCAGACCTTAAAACCTGTTACTGAAAGTGTTAAAGATTTGGATAAACGAATTGAATCGTTGCAAAAAGAACGTAAAGAGGAACTGGGATCTCTTGAGAGCTCAATAAAAGGCTTATTATCCGCTCAAAATGATTTAAAAGATGAAACGCAGGTATTAAGTACTGCATTAACCACATCATCTTCCGTAAGAGGTAAATGGGGCGAAATAATGCTTAGAAATATTGTTGAACGCTCTGGATTAGTAAAGTATGTTGATTTTGAAGAACAAGATAGTACAGAAACCTCATCTGACAGACCAGACTTTACCGTAAAGCTACCAAACGGTGGAATCGTTCCAGTAGATGCAAAAACACCAATGGCTGAGTTTAAGGAATCATTAGAAATAAAAGATGAAAATGAAAGGGTAAGACTTCAAAAAGAGTTTGCTAAGAATTGTAGATCTCATATGATTCAACTTTCTAGAAAGAATTATCAAGATCAATTTAACAACCCCATTGATTTTGTGATTATGGTAATTCCATATGAACCAGGTTATCAGGCAGCCTTAATGCATGATGGTAATTTGTTTAATGATGGGCAGGAAAAGAAGGTATATGTTGTATCTCCAATTACATTAATGCCCGTATTAAATTTGATCGCAAATACATGGAAACAGATGTCTTTAAGCAGTAAGGCAGAAGAAGTAGTTTCTCAAGCTAAAACCTTAACGGATAGACTTGTAAAATTTGATAAACTATATCACGATTTAGGTTCTTCTATTAATAAAGTTGGAGATAAGTATGATAAAACAGTTTCATCATATAATTCTAGGTTAAAACCAGCATTAAGAAATATTCAAAAATTACAAGGAATAGAAGAACATGCTGATAAAGAGATGGAGCAATTAACTTTTAAAGTTAAACCAGTCTTAGAACGATCAAATGATGATGGAGAAGAATAATGAATCCTAAACATTTTGAAAATTATGTTGAAAAAGTATTTATTGAGGAATGAAAAAAAAGGTTCTAGAATATGCCATTTAATGAAGATTCAAGAGTAAAAATTCCAGCTATACTTCATCTGATAAAACTTGGATTTAAATATTTATCTCTAAAAAAAACAACCTGGAATGAAGAGACAAATATATTTGAAGATATATTTATTGAAAATTTTATCAGAATAAATGATAAAATTAATAAAAATGATGCCGACAAAGTCCTTAAAGAGCTGTCAGATACTCTTAATAATAATGATTTAGGTAGTTCATTCTATAAAACACTTACAGATAATTCAAATTTTAAAGTTATCGATTTTGAAAACTTCTCAAATAATCAATTCAATGTTGTTACTGAGCTTCCTTATAAGAGCAAGGGTGAGGAGTTTAGGCCAGACATAACATTAATAGTAAATGGCTTACCATTGGTTTTTATAGAAGTAAAAAAACCAAATAATCATCAAGGAATGATTGCAGAGAGAGAAAGAATAAAAATTAGATTTAAAAATAAAAATTTTAGAAAATTTTTTAACATTACTCAATTAATGGTTTTTACAAATAATTTGGAATATGATAATGATAATAGCGAGCCTATTAAAGGATCATTTTATGCATCACCGTCATATCATGATCCAAAATTTAATTTTTTTAGAGAGGAGCAAAATTTAATTGTACCAGAGATTGAGGATGAAATTTATAATACTTTAGAAAATGAGGTTCTAAAAGATAATAATTTATTGGAAATAAAAAATTCAAAAGAATTCCAAACAAATAAAAATAACAAAACACCAGCAAATAGAATATTAACATCACTATTTAGTCTTGAAAGATTATTTTTCATCCTTAAGTATGGTATAGCATATTTAAGATTTTATAAAAATAATAAATTAGAAATTCAGCAACATATTCTTAGATATCCTCAATTATTTGCCATTTATTCATTACTGTACAGATTTAAAAATGATAAAAATAATGGAATCATATGGCATACTCAAGGTAGTGGTAAAACAGCGCTAGTATATTTTTGCATAAGACCTTTGATGGATTTCTTTAATTTTCATTATAGCAATGTTCCACGCTTTTATTTTATTGTAGATAGAATCCCTCTTTTAAACCAAGCAATGAGAGAATTTAAAATGAGAGGATTGCACGTACATTTGATTAATAATAGGAAAGAATATTTAGAAGATTTAAAAGTTAATTCATCAACAATAAATCCTAAAGGTGAACCAGAAATTACCTTAATAAACATTCAAAGATTTGATGATGCATCTATAGTAAAGGGCAATAAAGTTCAATCTAATATTCAGCGCATTTATTTTTTAGATGAGGCACATAGAAGCTATGATACAAAGGGAAATTTTTTAGCAAACTTAATTCAAAGTGATAGAAATGCTTTTAAAATTGCATTGTCTGGTACTCCACTCATAGGATTAAAGAAAAGTACAAAAAAAATTTTTGGACCGTATATTCATAAATATTTTTATGATAAATCAATTTTAGATGGATATACTTTAAGATTAATTAGGGAGGATATTGAAAGTAATTACAGAGAAGCTTTAGAGGATGTAATTAAAAATTTTCAGATTCCAAAGGGTGAAATACCAAAGAAAAATATTTTTTCTCATTCAACTTTTGTTGAACCATTAACTGATTACATCCTTAAAGATTTTTCATCTTTTAAGATTATTAAAAATGATTCTTCGGTTGGAGCAATGATCGTTTGCGATAGTTCAGATCAAGCAAAGGAATTGTTTAAAATATTTAATAAAAAAAATGAAGTGAATCAAACGTATGGAATAGAATCAGCTGCCTTAATTTTACATGATGTTGGCACTAAAGAAGATAGAGATAAAAAAGAACAAGATTTTAAAGATGGCAAAATTGATATATTAATTGTCTATAACATGCTATTAACAGGATTTGATGCTCCCAGATTAAAGAAGTTGTATTTATGCAGATTGATAAAAAAACATAATTTACTTCAAGCGTTAACTAGAGTAAATAGACCTTACAAAGATCATAAATATGGATATGTTGTAGATTTTGCAGATATAACAGATGAATTCAAGAAAACTAATAGCGATTACTTAAATGAACTCCAAGAAGAACTGGGAGACGAGTTCGATAAAACAGATATATTCCTTTCTGAAAACGAAATTCAAGAATCTTTATCAGAGATTGATGAAATAATATATGAATATGATTTAGATAATTTAGAAAACTTTACTAATCAAATTTCAGGTATAAACAAAAAAGATCTTCAAACACTCGTCAAAGTTTTAAAAAATAGTAAAGATTTAAAAAATCAAATACTTTCATCAAGTAATTCTAATTTAGTTGAAAAATTTTCTGGAGTTGACTTTAAGTTTCTAAATAGCTTGTATATTATTGCGAAAAGCAGATTTGATATAATCTCATTTACTGATTCATCAGAAAATTCTGATACAATAAATCTTTTGAACGTAGTTCTAAATGATTTTAGCTTTTCATTTGATAAAGTAGGTGAGTATGAGCTTATACTTACTGATAAATTTAGAAGTGCATTTGAAAATGTTAGATTATCTCTCATAGATAATTTTGATAAAAATGATCCTGAATGGATTACATTAAAAGATGAATTTGATAATATCTTTAAAGAAAAAAACATTAACGAAATGGATCAGGAGCATATATCATTAAAAATAGACTCATTAAATAATTTATTTAAAAAATCAAATGAGCTTAATTCTAAAAACAATATTTTGAAATTTAAATATAATGGTGATGAGAAATACGCAAAAACTCATAAAAGATTAAAATCTGAAGGAAAAATGTCCACAAAAAATTTAGTTGATACTTTAACATTAATTAAGAACGGAATTGATGATCTCATAATAAATAACAGTAAAATATTAAATAATAGAAATTATTTTGAAATAGAGAGCAAAAGAATAATTTCTTTGTTAAATAAAAATTGGGAAATTTCGGATGTTGAATATATAGCAGATTTTATTTTTAAAGAATATTATAATTATGATAATTTGGAAGATTAAATGTTGAACGATAAACTTACTCAAGAAAGTATAATAGAATTAATTGATAAGCTGAAAAGTATTACTTCAAATAATGGCTTTGCTGGCACTCCTGAAGAATCTAAAATTATTACTCAAGTTTTCTTATTTAAGTTTTTGCATGATAAGTTTTTCTTCAAATTAAAAGCAATATTAAAAATATATGATAATCATGAATTATTATCTTACTTGAATAAATTATCTGAGAATGAATACAGTAAAATCATGATGCAACTAGATGCAGATACTGCAATTTTTAAAAAGAACCACTTTATCGAAAATTTATTTTCAAAACAAAATAGTCCAAATTTTGCAGAAGAGTTTGATAAGATATTCAATCAATTATCGGAATTAAATCAGGTTTTTACAATTGATAATTCATCGGGAGAAAAAGAACCCTTATTTGAATCGCTTGGAAAAGATCTTAAAGATAATAAAAATGGTTTTTTTAAAGCTATTATTAATGCCCTTATTAATTCTAATTTTGAAGCACTTTTCAATGGAAGTTATGATTTTTACTCACAAATTTTTGAATACTTAATTAAAGATTATAACAATCATTCTGGAGGAGCATATGCAGAATATTACACTCCTCAATCTGCATCAAAAATAATATCATCTATTTTAGTTCCTGAAGGTACGAAGGATGTAACCTGTTACGATCCAAGCGCTGGTTCAGGTACCTTGTTAATGACTTTAGCTGACGAAATTGGGTCGCATAAATGCTCAACATATGCTCAGGAAATATCAGAAAAATCAACAAAATTGTTAAAACTAAATCTGGTTCTTAATGGACTTGTTCATTCACTAACTAATGTTGTCAGAGGAAATACTATACTTAGTCCATCTCATGTCGAAGATAATGGACAGTTGCAAAAGTTTGATTATATAGTTTCAAACCCACCTTTTAAAATGGATTTTAGCGATTACAGAGACGATTTAGTTTCTCAAAATGATTCTCGATTTTTTGCTGGTGTGCCTAATATTCCCAAAACAGACAAAAAATCAATGTCAATTTATTCACTTTTTCTCCAACATATCATTTTTTTAATGAAAGAAAAAAATGGAAAAGCGGCTATTGTTGTACCGATGGGTTTTTTGACTCAAAAAAAAGGAATTGAAAGAAAGATAAGAGAAGAAATGATTAATAGGAATATAGTATCAGGTGTTGTTTGTATGCCTAATGGTATATTTGCAACTACTGGAACTGCTGTTGCTGTTATTTTTCTTGCAAATGATAATCATCAAGATCCCATACTTATAAATGCATCTGAGTTAGGCGATGAAGAAATTATAGATAAAAATCAAAGAACTATTGTTAACAAGGAAGATCAAGAAAAAATAATTGAAACATTTTTATCTAGAGTTGAATTAAGAAATTTTTCAATAATCGCTGAATTAGAAGATATTAAAAATAAAGAATATTCTTTAAGTCCTGGCCAATATTTTCCATTAATTATAGATCAAGAAAAAATATCAAAAGGCGAGTTTGAAGAAAAAATTCAACATTACGATAAATTATTAAATCAATTAGTCATTGATGAAAAAAAAGCTGCATCAATACTTAATCAAAAAATTAAAGACATTAAATTAAGTGAAGATTAAAGTTAGTGATATTGCGGATTTGAATTTATCAAGTATTGGTAAAAATAAACCAACAGAAATAATATATTTTGATACTAAAAGCATAACAAATGGTATTGTAAATCGTTTTAATGTACAAAAAATTCAACATAAATTTCCTTCAAGAGCCAAAAGGAGAGTGAAGCATAATACAATTCTTTATGGAACTGTTAGACCTATTCAAAAACATTATGGTATTTTAAAGAATCCACATAAAAACTTAATTGTATCAACAGGATTTATTACTCTTGATATTAAGGACGATTTTTTAGATAAAGTAGATCCTCATTATTTATATTATTTTTTAACTAGAGATAAAGTTGTAAATCATCTTCAAATGATTGCTAAACTAAATGACAGTTCTTATCCTGCCATATATCCAGATGATTTAGGAAATTTAGAAATTAAAATTCCAAGTTTTGATTACCAGAAAAAGATAAGCGAATTTATTATGGATATCGATAAAAAGATTTCCATAAATAAATTAATAATTAATGCTTTAATATCAAAAATTACAACTTTATACAATTATTGGTTTTATCAATTCGAATTTCCTGAATATAAAACCAAACAAAAAAAAGAAATGTTTTTCAATAGTGTATTAAACAGGGAAATGCCAAAAGATTGGCAGATTATAAAATTAAATGAATATTTATCTTTTGAAAAGGGTATTGATGGCTTTTCTAAGATAGGTTATCAATTTAAGAATGAGCAAAAAGATAGCATTCGCTACTACAAAGTAAGAAACCTAAATTCATTTGAACAAATTGAAATGCAATCAGACACAGATTTTATCGATTTAAAGTACTGGATTAAAAATAATAATACTTTAAATTTAGCTAAACCAAATGATATTTTAATTTCCTTTGATGGAACTGCTGGAAAAATGGGTTTCGGATTAAATGGGGCATTTTCTGGTGGAATAAGAAAAGTTGTACCAAAAAATGGATTTTTTCCTAAATCCTATTTACTTGCATTACTTGCTTCGAATGAAGTACAACAAAGAATAAAAAACTTTACAACAGGTGGAAATATTAAACACGCATCAGATGCTATAAATGATTTGAGCGTTGCATATAATGAAGATATCGTTACAATGTTTGATAAAGAAACTAACAATTATTTTGATATTATTATTGATAAAATAATTGAAAATAGAGATTTAAATTCTTTTAAAAAGTGGCTTATTCCAAATTTAATTGATAACGTTATAGGTATATAGTTTACGCATAATATATATTATGTATAATTAAATAAATATGAGAAAAAACTTAGGAACAAACACAAGAAGATTTATACTATTCTTCCTCGGTAGTCTTACCACTGGAGCGATTTTTTACGGTGGAGGTAATTATATTAATAAACAAACGCCCTACTATAATTTCTTTTCTAATTTTATAAGTGATTTAGGAAGGACTACTAGCCATTCTGGTGACGACAATACTATATCTCTATCTTTTTTCATAATTGGTATGCTTTTTCAAGTATTTGGTGCATTCTATTTTTTATATAATGCTGCAGATTAT
>CESP01053987.1_pt1 | contig 10597 bp, 9 predicted proteins | sample 531211 | NCBI WGS metagenome assembly CESP01 (sample SAMEA2622074, study PRJEB7988) | marine metagenome | biome: marine biome (ENVO:00000447); feature: surface water layer (ENVO:00002042); material: "saline water (ENVO:00002010), including plankton (ENVO:xxxxxxxx)" | depth 5 m | reverse complement strand
TGCATGAATCCAGTCTCCATAGATTGAGAATGATCGTCCAAATGAAAACGCAATTGGTTCCCGGATGTGCCTCCAGTGGTCGTTTCATAGCATGGGGTTTGGTCAAGGTTTCTAGACAGATATCGATCGGGATCTTTTTGCAGTTCTTCTTTTTCAAGAAATGGAAAAGCAGATAAAGCCTCAAGTGGGTTGAACTTCTCGACCACACTTCTCAAAAAAAAATACGCTGGTACCTCCATGGTTGCATGCCTTAAAAGTCTTCCTAGTGCTCTTTCCTGATAGGCTAATATTTCTTCCCTTGAAGCTTGATCAAACCAATCGCCCCGATGGTAAACCTCCCTGTACTCCTTCCCTGCAATCATAGAAAATGGTACTTTGCAGCAAATCTTTTTCATCCATAATGGCATTTTTTTATAGAGGTCTTTTTTTACGCTATAGGACATATTTGGATTCTATTTCGTATATGAAGAATTAATGACTTCTAATAAAACCTTGGTGAGTTTTCCCACTGCAACCTCAGTGGAAAAATTTTCTCGAGCAAATTGGCATGCTTCCTTTCCCAATTTTTTGATCAAGGATCGATCCAAAAGGATTTGCTGAAGTGCCAACTCTATGGATCGTGAATCTTTGGGTTGCACCAACAAACCGTTTTCTCCATGAGTCACCACACTTGGAATATTGCCTACAGCAGAAACCACGGGAACTAAACCTGCAGCCATGGCCTCCACCATTGCATTGGGTAAACCTTCCATCCAAGAAGGTAAAAGAAACACATCCGCATTTCGGTAAGTGGCCTCCAAGTCCCCTGCTTGTAACCATCCTCGAAAACTAACAATTTCAGACAAAGAATTTTTCTCTACCCGTTCTAGGGCATCCATGTAAGCATTTCCTTCTCCTACTAGTTCAAGGGAAATACTTTGGGAGAGAGAGGAATGAACAAGGGCATCGAGAATTTCCATTACACCCTTTTCACGGTCCATCCATCCTACAAATAAAACGCGTATCCTTTTATCGCTCATATCAGAGAAATCTCTTTCATCTCCTATCTTAAGAAACCTTTCGGTAGCAGTCCAATTCTCTACAATTGGAGTATTTTCTAAGGAAAACCCCAACTTCTCCACGGCAAAGTTTTGCCATTGTTTGCCCTGACATAAAATTTTATCCGCTTTTTTTAAGGCAATGGATGAAAAAAATTTCATACGAAGTGAATTGTCATAGTTCTTGAGCAAATAACCACCACCTGGAAACATTAAATTTGGAACACCCCTTTTTTGAGCAAGTCGCCCCATCATTCCTTTTTCTAGTAATCCGAATCCACTCGCAGTAAAGATCAAAACTGCTTGTGGTTTTTCTAAAATCAAATGGCGAACGAATAAGAAAAAACGCCTTAAAGCAAATCCACTTCGGATCAGAAAATTGGGAGGAGGGTTTCTAGATTGCGTAGAATCAATCAAAATTAATCTGAATTTATCTTGAAAAGAGGATTCCAAAAGTGCATTGCAAACGGTCACAAATCCTCCGAAAACTTTTCCATTTTTTTTAGGGAAAGCGCCCACTATTAAAACCTTTGGCTTGGTGTGCTTTATTTCCTTACCGGAGGATTATTAATTCAATGTTATGGTTTTCTTAAGGTCTTCAAATAAGGACTGGTACCCTTCAATCATGATATCATTTGATAAGTACTGCTCAGCATATTCCCGGCAACGCTTTGACATTAAATTCCTTTGCTCAGGTTTTAATTTCCCAAACCTACTTATGGATTCGGAAATCGAATTCGGTTTATTAGGATCAAATAAGAATCCTCTATACCCATCCTTTACTAAGATGCGATTATCTGAAACATTTGAAGCTAAAATAGGTCTACCACATGCTAAAGCTTCACAGACAACATTTGGAAGACCTTCATAATGTGAAGTAAGAATTAGTGCATCGGAATCTGCTAAAAGTTTTTGAATGTCCCTCTGTTCACCAAGGAAATTAATCCTTCTACGAACTTCTTCGGGCATAATATCGATTAATTCTTCGATTGATTTCCAATAAGCTCCTTGGGTGGCACAACTACGATCCAATCTCCCCACCCAATTGAGTTCTGGAACCCATTGATTTTGTTTATAGAAAAAATGGAGAGAATGGATCAATTGGATAAGATTCTTTTGTGGTGAAATTCGTCCGATTCCCAAAAGCTTTAAGGTTGATTCTCCTTTTTTTCGAAATGGCTGTTTTGTAAAGGCATCAATATCGACTCCATTGTAAATCACATTCAATCTATTTCTCAAAAATGGATATGCTTGCCACAAGCTTTCATAATGGCTTTGTGAGTTCACAACGATACATGAACTCAATCGATGAAAACATCTTAGGAAACCTCTCCATCGAAAATCTATAATGTTATTTCTTTCACTAACTACCTTGATGGTCAAAGGGCTAAGGAAGTGGCTTAGTTCTAAATAAAAGCTGGGAGAATTTAAAAAAGATAGTGCCAAATCATACTTTTCCTTACGAAGTACCAGGATTAATTGATATAAAACTTTGGGAGAAAACCCTCGTTTTTTTCCGAATACATCAATTATTTTAATCTTAGTCTTCTCAATAATTGGCCTGTAAAAATTATGCTTTGGATAATAATTAAAGATTTCGACTTGATGACCTCGTTTTTTTAATCCACACGCTAAACTGGTTATCTGTCTTTGCGCTCCGCCTGAACCCAAGGAATCAATGACAAGCAAAATTTTCAAAAGTTATTTTAAGAATTTAATCTTGAAGTGGCTAAGTAAGAAAAAGGCACAAAGAGGATTGGATAAAAGAATCTTGGCAATCCTCCCCAAACCGTTAGGGGAACTCCAGTTCAGGCTTTGAAATTTAAATCCAACCTCATTTAGCAACTTGGACCAAGTGTGAGGAGACTGATGTTTTTGCCATTCAATAGTTGGCATAAATGGACTTTTAAGACCAAAAGAGTGAAAAAAATTATAACGATTACAATCAGTGATAATCAAAATTCCATTTTGTTTGAGCAAACGATGCACTTTGGAGAACAATTTTTTATAAATCTCTTTTGATTCCTTGTTTTCATGAAGATCAATCGTTGCGTTCTCATCAAGGTGGTTAACGGAATTAGCCATTACAATTATATCAAACTTGTTTTGAGATTCATAATCCTGAAAACTTTTTGCTTCGTATCCCACTTTTCCAGACACATTCGCAAGGTTTTTTTGTAAATTATTGAATTTTTTTAGGGAACTTGAAGAAGATCCACTTAGCTCAGGTTCCAAGCAAATCGAATAGCCTCCACTTATACTTGCATAAAAACTTAAAAGTCCGGAACCACCCCCTACATCCAGCATATTTTTCCCATTAAAATCAAAATCATCGAATATGAAATTTAAATGGGTTTTTAAATTTCTTTTGGTTGAATATAACTTTTGCTCAATCGCAAGATCGAAGAAAAATTCCAATGAAGATTGATTCATATTTGGTATATCTCAGTACCAAAAAAAGTAAGCCAGAAACAAAAGAATGAATACAAAAGCAGGATTATTGCGATTAATAGATAATTAAAACTTATTTTTATTTGTTTGTGACTTAGAACGAGAAGAAAACCAAAAAATAAAACTTCGGAAACAAAAGATCCGATAGCCGCTCCTTTTAATCCATACTTCTCAATCAAGAATATACTGCACAAAATATTGGAAAATAATGCGAGAATGGAGGCATAACTATTTCCAATTGTTTTTTTGGTGACTACGGTTCCAACGTTCGCAATAGAAGAAGCACCATGAAGTACTACCGCTCCAACTAACCAAGGTATGATTACAATTCCAGATTGATAAACTGGTGGAAGAATCAATTTCATTAGAAAAGCTGAGCAAAGTACAAAAACACTTCCTAACAAAATGAAAGTCAACAGATAGCTGTGCAATATATTAACATAAATCTTGTCCCTTGTAACGACATCCTCACTTAAAGCCTTGATGGAATGTGGCATCCATGCATTTCGGAAAATAGAAACTAAAACTTGAAGCACACTGGTATAAGTGAATACAGCAGCATAAATTCCAGCTGTTGCAAAGCCAAGAAAGTTAAGAATGATAAAGCGATCTGCTCGAGTATTGACTAATGAAGTAAAAACACCTGGCATAATCGGCACACTGTACTTTAAAAAAGAAAATAATTGCATAGAGGAATAATTAAGGGCAAGAAAACCTCGATTCAAAAAGAGAGAAATAAGAAGGCAGAAAATTCCGGAAGCTAAAGATCCAAAGAAAAGACCCGCTATGCCGTGATCAAATTCCAAAATAAATAGCAGGGATCCAGCTACATATATTATTGTGTACAATAAATTCATTACATTGAATTTGATGATTTCTCTGCACATCCGAAAGCAAGTATTGGTTAAATTGAAGAGTACTTGAAAAAGCGCAGAGGTAACCGCAATGGGAATAAGCCATTTAATATCTTGGTGATTTTCTAGAACTGGAAGAGGAAGAATTACGACAATTAAAGAAATTGTAATGATCAAAAGGCCTGAAATGAATGTGGTTATCAAACAGGTCGTGAATTTCTCAGCATTAAGTTTGCGATCAACTCCCGAAGACCAGAATCTGACCAATGCACTCTCTAAAGAAAGCGAGATTAAAATACTCGCAAAGACAGAGATACTGATGATGACATCAAAAGTGCCATATTGTTGCTCCGTAAACAGACGGGTCAAAATTGGTAGCAAGATAAGACCCGAACATTTGGAAACTACTGCAAATACACCGTAGCCAAGTATATCTTTGGCCAGATTAAAGTATAACTTCAAGATCTTTTCTCGAGAAAACTGAGTAATATTGCCCTCCAAGATCGAGCTCCTCCCAATGAGTACTATTTTTCCATCCAGGGAGATTTGTAGACAATTGACCTTTATCAATAACGACTAAATTAATACCAATATCAGAGGCCATTTCATCAAGAAGATTTAGGTCAGTAAATGGATACTCAGGACAAAAATGTTCGGAAATCATTTTTTTCTTTTCAGGCACAACATTCAACGGGTAGAGAACTTTTGCAGATGTTTCTAACATTACCCGCCAGATACTAACTGCATGAAAAGGGTAGATTACTAGTTTAATTTTTGCCTTTTGATTATTGAGAAAAGTTAGTATTTTTTCCTGTGTATGTTGAGATGCAACCTTTCTGTTTTTTAGAAAACAAATCTCAAGGCAATAATATAGAAACCCATACAGGAGCAATAAGTAAGAAACGTATTCCATTTTCAGAGCTTCACACATTGACACAACGCCAAGAATTACAAAAAAAGAAATGTGATTAATGTATCTTTCAGCTTCGCCTAAAAACAAAAGGAGGGGCAGACTAATTAATGTAAAAAGTATCATTCCTGCATAGACTGGTCCATGAAATGAACCGAGTGCATGAAATGTTTCACTTTTATATGACTCAAAAAGTAGGAAAAAATAGATCAGCACACATGGAAATTTTAAAACCAATGAGGATATCGAATGATCTTGTACTAAACGAATAATCATATGAAGAAGATTATTATGCAGGCTTTTTTCCTTATCATATGAAAATATTCTCCTGAGGTTGTTTCTCTTGGAAACAGGCATATTTTTTTTCAAATTATTTTTGAAATACCAAATAAGATGTGAGACTTGATTCTTAATAGATCTAAGAAAAGAAAACCTTGAAAGTGTAAGGATTAATAAAAAGCCCAAAGAAAATGAAAATAGAGGAATTAAATTTTTTTCTAAAAGACAAATAAGTGGGGTCATAAAAAGCATCACCTGTATACCAAACTTTGAACTTCCTAAGACCAGAAAAACGCAGATTGCCCCGGCAATAATCTTAAAATCTTGGCTTAAATCTAAAGGAAGAATCGTTACTATAAAAAATAAATTAGTTATAAATTCAGAAAACAACCTTGGAGTAAAAAACAAGCGAGGGCCAATATTTAACTTTGAAAAGAAGATTGGAGAAAGAATATACAATGCGCATACTTCACAAGCTTTTATTGAGGACAACCCTAACTCTTTACAAACCCAGAAAATCACCCCGCAATAGACTGCATCGAGTAAACTGTTGAAGTGTTTATTGAATTTTCGAACTAATAAATTTGGTATTTTGCTCACTAACCAGTGCCAAACAAAAGGGTTTGCTAATTTTTCAGAACATAGGATGCCGGTATCAACTGAAGTGAAAGGACCCGCAGACTTATCTCTAATTAATTTCGTAAAGTACAAGTGACCATAGGCGTCAAAATTATTACTTGATTTAATTACCACCAGTACTCGCAAGACATAAGTGCTAAGTACCAAGATAAACGGCACCAGAATTTCGCTTTCGATGCTAATATTTGAAACGGAAAGTTTTAAAAATCACCAAATTTGAAACTATTTAATAAGTTTCTTCATCTTGTTTATTATTTTTAAAAAATGATAATGCGGCAGAGCGAAGTTTCCAGATACATGCTGCTCAGGATCAACATCCTTAATAACTACTGAACCAATTGAAATAAAACCTTTATTTCCAACTTTCACTTGAGATGAAACACTCGAATTTGGTCCTATCCAAGCATCATCTCCTATTTCCGCACTTCCAGCAATCATAGCACATGCAGGGATCAAGCAACGCCTTCCTATTTGGGCACAGTGTGCAACATGTACAAGTGAATCAGTCTTGGTTTCTGAACCAATCAAGGTATCTCTACCCATTAAACCACGAGCAATCGTATTATTTGCCCCAATCTCAACATATTCTCCGATTTTGACAGATCCATCATGGACTACCGAAAGAATCTGCCCGTTTACTCTCTTATGCTCGAAACCCTCAATGCCAATACAACTGCCAGATCTAATAATACTACCTTCGCCAATGGAAACTCCCGATAAGATCGTAACATTAGGTTCAATCACTACATTTCTGGCAATTTCAACTCCGAGATCATGAATAAATGCTGTTTCATGAATCTTAACTGAACAATGAATGTTACTTTTCCCTAATCTTTTATTTTGGGAAAAGGCTCTTTCATTATGACAAAGGTAAAATGTCTGCCTTGGATCATTACTGATTATTAAAGTTAAATCATTGTTTTTACCCCCAATTTGCTCAGCCAGTTCATGGTTTGTTATCACTCCACAAATATTGTGATTATTCAAAAGTTGATTTAAAAATTTCCTATTTTCTAAAAAAGAAATCGTAGCGGGAGTTTCACTAGAAATTAAACCAAAATGGGAAAATTGAACATGACTTGACAGATCATTATAATTCGTAAAATTGATAGTAGAGTTCATCAGTAAATTAAGCTAAAACTTGTAACATCTTTTCGTTCAAATTTCCTCGCAATAAATGCTCTCCCACCTTAAATCCTCCAACCATCAACGAGAAAAAAGGCTCAATGCCTAGATAACTCAAGGTGCGTGACATATTCTTCCCAATACCGTTATCAGGTGGATAAATATTAAATCCTTTTTCTCGCAATGTAAGCGAGTCAATTTCGCCAAAAAGATGAATGATTCCAAAATTCTGGTTCAATTTCCTTAATCGATCTAGGTTGAAAAATTTGGAGTCATTATAGGAGCGTTCTTCGTCGTAATCTGAAATAAACACAAAATCTAAAGTTGGAATTAGTTGTGTAAGTTTCTCGAAGTCGGTTGTAAGAATAACATCGGCAGCATCCAACATAAGAAATTTTTCCTTTATAACTTGACCAAAATTGTCATCAGACCAAATAAGAATTTTATTTCCATAAATCTCATACCCTGCTTCAAATGCCATCTTTAAGGCAAGGTGGCCAACCTGAGTAAAAACATTTAATTCCTGATGGGACTCATTTGTTCCAGCGACTTTTATGCCCCGTCGATTGCAATAGCCGATATCCACATCTTCTTTTCTGGTTTCCCAAGCTTCAAACATAAGCGGAATCACCGTTGAATCTTTTACATACATTAATTTTGATTGATCCAAAGGGCGTAGTAAAGCTGAGTTCGTGATCAAATCCGCTTGCCTCAAGTGCTGTTCGTTAAGATTTCCAATGTAAAACTCAATTTTATTAAAGTTTGGCAAGACCTGAGCGACTTCTTGGCAATTCTTGATGACTTCTGAAGCAGTTCCAAACTTTGAATCTCTTGTCCAAGCCATTACTTTTTGGGCACCAGCAAGCAAGGGAATTAAAGGCATATAATTGTAAAGTCCGGATCCAACTTCCGTAAGTATTTCAAAACCTTCAAGATTGAGATTAAGCTGAGATATTTTCTCTTTAATTTTTAATATTTCTCTATTTTGCATCTACAAAATGATTTTTAAAAATATTCTCGTAATTCAAAAGTAGTAAAAGGCTGTCCCAATCTTTCTATGTTCTTTTGGAAAAACATGCAGACCAAGAGGATTCCTCAGAATGTAAAAAAGAATTTGACCAACTAGCTTCTTCACAATTGAGAAGAATAGCTTTCCGATTACGAAGGGAGCATTGCTAGGTGAATACCAATCAAAATTTGCCAAAACAGATTTGTTCCAAGTGATAATTTATTCCAAAATTTCGATTTTTCACTGAAAGCATCTTTAGTCTGATTCTGATTTTCATAACAAGAGTTCACCGACTGAATATAAACCCTGTTTTCTAAATGAGAGGTTGTTTTGAATAATGTTTTTATTAATTGCATTGTCATTCCTCTATTAATTTAGAATTTGCTCCAAATTCAGTAGAGACCAAATAAGAAGTCGACGGTTTTCTTTACCGTCCAAGTGAGAAGACACAAGAGTTTCAATTGAATGACGGTCTAGAAAATCGTAAATTTTAGCATTTTTATTAAAGATCAATCTTTTAACATATTCGATACTCTCGCCCTTAAACCAACTAGCATCAGGCGAAGAAAAGCCCTGTTTATCAGCCTCTGAAATTTCTTTCGGAATATAGTTACTCATGACTTCCCTGAGAATCTTTTTTCCATCATTCGTTTTCTGAAAATATTTACTTAATTTTCTGCCTGGTTCATTTTCGTTTATCCGAGCTACCTTTCCCAATTGGTTTAGTTTTAAATTGACGGGACATTTCATGGCAAAGTCAACTAAATCGTTATCCATAAATGGGACTCTAGTTTCAAGAGAATGAGCCATGCTAAGTTTGTCTTCCACAACAAAGAGACCATGCAAGAATGTCTTAGATTCAAAATACAGAGAATGATTAATGTAATCTTCAGACCTTTCCAAGATATTATCATGGGTTATAAAAACCTTTCGAAAAATATCTTCTGTGTCCACATCCTTAACATTTGACCAAATAGGGGAAAAAACCTTTGGAAGAATTGATCGAGGAATCAAACGCTGCCAGTAATCATAATATTTTTTTACATATTGTTCAAAACCTTGATTCCTGACAGCTCGGTAATACCTCCATGGATAACCTCCAAACAGTTCATCTCCCCCAACGCCGGATAAGACGACTTTTACAAATTTGCTAGCCAAATACGCAGCATAGTAATTGGGATAACTTTGACCAACTCTTGGCTCTTCTAGATGCCAAGCTAGCTGAGGCAAGCAACGTTCCATATCACCTGACTTTAAAACCATTTCATAATGTTCAGTCTTGAATCTTGCAGACATCGCCTCTGCTTTCGCCCGCTCATCAAAAGCAAGTTCGATACCTGATGCTGAACTAAGGTCAAAACCGCAGGTGAAAGATTTTAGGTATGGAAATGATGGAGTCGCAATAGCGGTAATTGAACCAGAATCCATCCCTCCGCTCAAATAACACCCTATCTCAACATCGCTAACAAGTTGACGGTTAACTGCCTGTTTAAACAAACGATCGAGTTCCTCTTCATACTCTTGGTGACTTGCTGGATTTTCAGGTTCAGAGAACCGATAGTCCCAGTAACAGTAAGTTTTTAGTCGAGGAGTTCTACTGGATTGGCTGATCACCCCATAGTGACCTGCTGGTAAAAGCATAACTCCTTCGAGCAAAGTTTGGTTGGTGAAGATATTTTGGAAAGTAAGGTACTCAAGAAGAGCTTTTTGATTTATCTTTTTATCGAATGATGGCTCTTCAAAAATTGATTTTTGCTCCGATCCAAAAAGAAAAGTTTTATGGCTTTGGTAAAAATAGACTGGTTTGATTCCATACCTGTCTCTACCGATCAGAAGTGTCTTTTCTTTTTGATCCCAGAGAGCCAAAGCAAACATACCGTTAAATTTAAGCAGAGCGTCGCTCCCCCACTCTGCTAAAGAGTACAAAACGACTTCAGAATCCGTTTGAGAACGAAAGCAATAACCCTTTGCTTCAAGTTCAGTTCGTAACTCACGAAAATTGTAAATCTCTCCATTATAACTGAGAACAAACCTATTATCCGAAGAAATCATTGGTTGGTGACCCGCCGGAGAAAGGTCGATAATTGATAATCTGCGATGGCCCAACCCAACGCCCTCTTTAATCCAATGACCTTCTCCATCTGGTCCACGGTGTTCAATTACATCGGTCATCCTCTTTAAAACGACGGGGGAAACCGGACTATTGTCAAAGTTTACCTGTCCAACAATTCCGCACATCAGTTCTTATATTCCAAAACTTTTTCGATTACAAAATCTTGCTCGGCATTACTCA
>CESP01166024.1_pt1 | contig 10606 bp, 11 predicted proteins | sample 531211 | NCBI WGS metagenome assembly CESP01 (sample SAMEA2622074, study PRJEB7988) | marine metagenome | biome: marine biome (ENVO:00000447); feature: surface water layer (ENVO:00002042); material: "saline water (ENVO:00002010), including plankton (ENVO:xxxxxxxx)" | depth 5 m | reverse complement strand
CATATTTTTTGATAAATTATTAATGATTATTACAGATAAAACTAAAATTTTTCAATTTTTAATAAATTTTATTAAAAATTATTACATAAGCTTTCAAGCTAATTACTTCAATATTATTAAATTTTTTTAATAAATTAGAATAGTTAAAATTGTTAGGAACTTTAAGACAAAAGTTTGGCTTTAAAATATTAGCAATATTTATTTTTGACAAATATAGATCAATATTTGTATTTATTTTATAATAAATACCAGACCATGGTGGATCGTAAAAATGTAAGTCAACATTTTTTCTAAAGTTATTACTGTCCATATTTAGCAATTCATAATTTTTAAAGTTATAAGCTTCCAAGTTATTTTTTAAAATTTTATAGATATTATTATCTATTTCTATAGAATAAACAAAATCAAAATTTTTACAAAATGAAATTGTGTTTCCACCAACATTAGAACACATATCTGCTATTGTTTTTAATTTAGGAAACCTTTCTTTAATTAAATTAGATAAAATTTCAGATTCATTTGGATAACTTATACTATAAATTGAAGTATGATCTAACTTTAATTTTGTAAAATCAATATTTCTAATATTTGGAAATAACTTTTTTTTTAATTCTAATCTATCTAATTTAAAAAAGTAATTTTTATAAAATCTATTAATTTTTAATTTATGTTGGTTGCAAAAATTAATAGCAAAAGAAACTTGATCGTCTACTATTTGCTTTCTTTTTTTGTCTATATGATATATTTCTTCAACATATCTTATTTTTTTTATTAATTTTTTTTTTTTTGATAAGATTATATCAAGATTATCTGTATAAGATTTTAAAAATTTTTCATCTACATCAATATCAATATTAAATTGATCAAAATTTTCTAAACTTAATACAAATTTTTCTCCTAAACTATCATCTTTTTCATAGATTTCATTATATATCTCATAAAAATTATGATGTCCAACATAATTATAAAATATGAAATATCCTTCTATTGCAAAATCAAATTCTGAATTTATAAATTTATAACTTTCAAATAATGAATATAAATTGCTAAACATTTGTAAGCTTGCCAATGATGTAAACGAAGTGAATGGATAATATAAGTTCCCATTTGTTTTTAATGATTCTAAGGCAATAAAAATATGAAATAATCTTCTTGGAAATGATATTAATTCATTTTCATTTTGATTTTCTTTAATATAACTAAATCTATGAGATAGAATTACACAATCTTTTTTTTTCAAATTATTTTTTTTAAAATTTTTAAATAAAAATTTTGATTCATATGCTGAATTTATATCAGTAACTTTTTGATTTTTTTCATAAGTAATAACATCTAATAAATTCTCAATGGTATTATTTTTATATACTTTTAATATAAAAGAGTCATTATCGTAAATATTTATTTTATTACCTTCAATTTGTGAGCGATATGCATATTTTATTACTCCTACATCTTTATTATATGGTAGGTAATTTATTATCTTTATAAAAATTGGGGAAATATTTTCATGGTAAATATTTGAATTTAATATTAAAAATCCTTTTATTATGGGTATATAATTTTTGCTTATAAATTTATAGTCTTCCAAATATGACTTGTCATTATTTTTATATCTGTAAATTGCATATATTTTTTTTTCTGAAATTAATTTATTTAATCTTTTTTGATTAAAATAAAATAAAGAGCTAATTTTTAAATCTAATAATTCCTGTTGATTTGATAGAGCTAAGGCTAATTTATTAGAATTATTTCTAAAGTTATAAAATTTTATTAAAGATCTATTTAAAATAATAGGATTTCCTTTTTTTAACTTCATATATAATATATACATATATTATATATATGGAATATAATGAGTTATGTAGCGTTGTAAAGGAATGTGTTGACAAATGTAAAATAATAGATTTGCATAGTCACTTATTCCCACAAAGTTTTGATCACTTATATCTAATAGGAATAGATAATTTGTTAACATATCATTATTTAGTATCAGAATTATTTATTGTTTGGAATGAATTGTCTCCTTCTAAGTTTTATAAGTTATCAAAAGAATGTCAAGCTAATATTATATGGGATGAACTGTTTATTAAACGATCTCCTTTAAGTGAAGCATGTAAAGGTGTAGTAACTACTTGTATTAAGTTAGGTTTAATTCAAGAAATTGACGATAGAGATTTAGATGGTATAAGAAGTTACTTTAAGTCATTAAAGTTAAATAAAGAAGAGTATGAAGCATATACACAACAAATTTTTGAAATGTCAAATATCGAATATACAATTATGACAAATCAAATTTTTGATTTGCAAGAAATTTCATATTTAGAGAAATATGAAATACCATCACAATTTAAAACTTCATTAAGAATAGATAAGTTATTATTTGATTTTGAAAATTGTTGTAAATTTGTAAATAAATTTGATTATACACCAGATATTGACGGTATAAAAAATTATATTCGTTATTGGCATAAAAAAATAAAACCAGAATATTTTATGGCATCTTTACCATTTGATTTTACTTATTATCAAGAAGATCTAAATGCTAAATGTTTTAAAATGGATTCCACAAATGTTATTGATTTTATATTAGTTCCTTTATCAATAGAACTAAATCTACCAATTGCATTTAAATTTGGTACAAAAAGACACTTGAATCCAGAGTTAAAAGATGCAGGTGACAGTTTAGGTGTAGCCTCTGTTGAATCTCTTGCAAACTTGTGTAGTATAAATAAAAAGTGCAAATTTTTAGCAACATTTTTATCAAAAGTTAATCAACATCAATTATGTGTTGTGGCAAGGAACTTTCAAAATTTACATATTTATGGTTGTTGGTGGTATTTAAATAACCCTTCCTTAATTGAAGAAGTTACAAAAATGAGGTTAGAAATGTTAGGATTAGGATTTACAGCTCAACATAGTGATGCTAGAGTTTTAGAACAATTACTATATAAATGGACTCATTCAAGACAAATTATAGCTAATGTTTTAATTAAAAAATACGATGATTTAATTGAATCTGGATGGATAGTTGGAAAAAACGAAATTAAAAGAGATGTATACAAATTATTTAGAGGCTCCTATGAAGATTTTATGAAAAAAAAATTGATTAATTTAGAAATATAATATATATAATTATATATATGACAAAACTTTCCAAAAATATAATAACTCTATTTATTATAGCTATTTTACTAATATTTTTTAATAAAGAAATAGATGTTGCTTTAATGTATTACTTTAATTTTATTAGAAATTTTTTTAATATAAATTCAATTGAAGATAAATTTCATGAATCAAAAAAAAATATATATGATAAAAATACTTATATATCAATGACAGCTTCATTTAAAAATAAAAGAGATTATGACAAATTATACAAAAAATTTAAAAGTAAAAATAAAAGTTTTTTTGAAAAAAAAGGAAATTGTATAATAATTGAATATAATAATGAAAGAAATAATGTAGCTTTATATGCTAATCACTATTATGTAAGTGGAATTGAATTATTTAATTTATTATTAAATACCTTTGATTGTAAAAAATATAAAGAAGTTAATACTTCCTTTATAAAATCATTACCATATATACCATTTACATTACTAAGAGCTTTTAACCTAAAAAAAAAAAAAATTATTAAATTTAACAACTTTCATAAAGTTTATAAAAAACATATAATAAAAAATGAAAAAAATAAAAAAATTATTGTATTACATCATGTTATGAATGAATTATATGATATGCTAAATTTAAAAGATGAGGATATGACTGTAGCATTAACAGCAGGATTTAAAAATATATCAAATATAAGAAATAACGTCGGAATTATGATTTTAAATTTTAATAAAAATGATACAATTGAAACTATATCAAAAAAATTTAATAAAAATAAATTTGATTTTTTAGTAACAAACTGTTTTCTAAATTTACCATTTAATTTACCTGTTCCAAATATAAGAGAAAAATTAGATTGTGTTATTACTTCGGCATACTTTGATTCAGATATTGATTGTGAAATAAAATGGTTTGCAGGAAATATACCAACTGAAAAAATATATGCTGGAATTTTAAGTCAAATTACTGAAAATGAAATAATTATACATAAATCTTATTCAATTGGTTATAGTTCCTAAGTATCTTTATTTTATATCAATTTAAACATTTATTTTTATATAAAATTATAAGAGAGAATGAATACAGATTATTTATTTTTGATGGAAGATGTGATTTTTAAACAATATGGATTATATGCACTGTGGAGTATATTGTATGTATGTAATTTTGTAGTATTGTTGGTAGATGGAACAGAAGATGAAAGTAGAGATTTTAATATGATTGCAAATGGATTAAGTGTAATTTATTGTGGTATTGCATCAGCAAATAGTATTATGGGTACAAAACTACCTTCCACAATTATTCTTGTAGGAGGTCCAATTCATCAATATTTATATTGGCTTTTATTTGCATATTATAAAGTAAAGCCAGTATTAGGAAGTCATCCAATTGGAGTTATGAATTGGGTAACTTCATTTGTAGTAGGTTTATTTACAGTAGATATGATTATAAAAACATGGATTCTAAGTTTTAAGCCTGAGATATATTTAGATTATGTAGACAGAAAAACAGTAAAAAAAACAGAAATATCTTCAAATGGTCCAGTAGAAGAATCAAAAAGTAATGAAATTGAAATGTAAAAAATTGACAAAAATTTAAATAGAAATAAAAAAATTAAAATAAATGTGTATACATTTAGGACAAAGAAAATTATTATTAACAGAAGTATATTTTTTGACAAATTATGGTGACTTATCAAAAAATATAATATATATTGGTGCAGCACCTGAACTTCATATTGAATTTTTGGCATTACTTTTTCCTAGTCATAAATTTTATTTGTATGATCCACGAGATTTTGTAGTAAAAGAATCTAATGAAATATTAATTTTTCAAAAATATTTTGATATAAATGATGTAAAAAATATGGATAATTTTTTGCTAATATCAGACATTAGACAAGAAATAAATGTAAAGTCTATGTCACAATATGAAATATGTAAAATTGTAAAGGAAGATATGAAATTGCAAAAAAAATGGGTGGAAAATATAAAACCTAAAGCTTCATTGCTTAAATTTAGAATACCATTATTTTGTGATACTTATGAATATTTGGATGGTGAATTGTTAGAACAACCTTGGTCACCAGAATCTACATTTGAAACAAGATTAATTGTAAAAGAAATAACAAATAAAATATATAAAACAAACGATTATTTAAAATTAATAAATAGATTGAAAGAAAATAGACAAACAAAATTATATAATCATGGTTTACCTCTAAAACGAGTACCAGGATTAGATAACTGCTTTGATTGTAATCTAGAAGTAAATATTTGGAGACAATATTTATATAAATTTGATGAAGTTACTAATACAAATATTAGTAATTTAATGAAAAAAACTGGAATAAAATTAAAAAAATATTTAACAAAAAAACACCATGGTAAATTGCGTTTATAAATACTTTAAGATATAATTTTTATAATAAAATTATGAATATATTAACGTTTGGAGAGCCTTTATTTTTAAATTATTTATCAGAGCCAAAAATTTGTAGTAGTTGTAATTCATTTTTTAGTTTAGGTGGCTCTGAAGTAAATACTGCGGTAACACTTTCAAACTTAAGAAACAATGTTTTTTTATTAAGTGTATTTCCAAATAATGAATTAGGTAATGAATTTATTAATGTTATTGAAAGTTTAGGTATTAATACAAGATATGTAGTTAAATCTAATGAAGATTTAATTGGTACAATGTATATAAAAGATAATTCCGTATTTTATCAAAGAAAACATTCAGCATTTTCATATATATCTGATGTAAACTTGAATGATATTTTTTCTACAGATTATAATTGGGTTCACTTAACAGGCATCACTCCAATGTTAAGTGAAAATTGTAAAAGTGAATGGTTAAAGTTATTAAACAAGTCATTATCTTTAAAAATACCTATCAGTTGCGATTTAAATTATCGTCCTGCATTAGGTGACTTAACAAATTTATGGAATATAGTAAAACCATATATAAATTGCTTTGACTTATTTTTATTATCTATAAATGATCTAAAAGAAATTTGTAAATTGGAAAATATTGATATTTCAAAAAAAATGATAGATAAAATTATGTCAATGTTTGCTTTAAAGTTTAATATTAAAAGATTAGTAATATGTAGAAAAAAGATATTAGAACATAATTCACAAGATAGAAACTCATTAATGATTTATAAAAATGAATTATATAGTTCAAAAGTAAAAAATCATACACCTGTAGAGCACATTGGAGGAGGTGATGCTTTTGTAGGTAGTTTAATTAATGGAATATTAAAAAATAAAAATAATATATTAGATGAAGCTGACTTATATACTATTGAAAGTCAGAATTTTTTAGGTAATTTTTATTATAAATAAATTTAAAAAATATAAAAATATATATAATGCCATCAATTTGTTTAACTTTTTCAGAGAAAAGTAAAAAGTTGTTAGATAGTATATATATGGATATAAATAAGGCAAGTAATAAAACAATACTAAAATTAGATAAATATTTAGAACCACATATATCTCTGCTATTAACAAATTATATTGAAAGTGAGAAGAAAGTAATAATAAAATCAATAGAAAAACTATCAAAAATGAATAAAATAAATACAATAAATTTAGAGGGTATAGGTATTTTTCCAAAAGGAGATAATAAATATAATTTACATTTCAAAGTGGCATATAATGAAACAATGCAAAAAATCCACAAAGAGATTTGGAGAGAATTAGGAAAGAAAATTAACATTAAACAAAAAGATCATTACCATCCATCATCATTTATATCACATGTATCAATACCAATAATTAAAAAAAAAAATAATAAGACAGTAGTTATGAAAATAGCAAATCAATTACTAAATTATGATGTGAGAGAAATTAAATTAGATATAAAATACTTGAGTTACATTAATGGAAATTTAGAAAAACCAAGTGTTTATTATAAAAATAAACTAAATAAATGACTAATAAACATTAACTATTTATATGTTTTTAATTATACTTCAATATCTTATTTGTTTTTCCCTCCCAAAGAATAATCGATATTCTTCCTTTTTCATTTTCAGTTGGATTAGTTATTTATGGAATACCATGTCGCAAACCAATATTATTTTAACTATATACACTATTTTCATATTATATTTATAATATGAAAAATATATTTGAAATTCTAGATATCAGAAAAAAAATATTTAGTTATATTTATCCAGTAAAAGTGGCAAAAGATATGAAAATTAAAATATTAAAATATTCAATTCATCCATTTTTGGCAGGAAAAGTAGGTAACATATATAAAATTACGAAAAAAAAACACAACTATGTTATAATGTTAATGAATCATAAAAATCATCCAGACTTTTATTGGTTTAAGATTTTAGCGCCTATAAAAAAAGCAAATAATATAGATAAATTTCAAGTTATTCATTATATTGAATTATAACTACTCAGAATCTGAGTCAGCAAATAAATTGTCTTTTGACGGCTTTATATCTTCGCCTTCTATTGCATTTACTATTTTAGGAGTTATTTCTTTTATTTCTCCTTCTTCATATGAAAAAGTTTGCATGTTAGCAATATTAGTAATTTTTTTATAGTAACTTTTACGTGTATACCCTTGATTGACAAAAACTTTTAAATTATCAACTATATCTATTATCAAAGGTTGAGCTAAATGACCTTCTTGCTTCCTTAAAATTCTTCCTACAGATTGTTCAACATTTCTACGTGATGTACTCAAAATTATTGTATTTAAAGAAGAAATATCTAATGCTTCAGAGCTCATACTATATGTAGAAAATATAATATCTGCTTCCTCAGCTAAATCTAATTTTTCTTGCTTCATACCACCAACATACTTACTTGTTGATCCGATATCTAATTCATCTACTTTATCTTTCATATAATTTAAGTGATCAATTCTATCACTTAATACCAATATTTTTCTAGCTTTATTCTCACGACATTCTTGAATTAAGCCAACAAGAAACTTATTTCTTTCAACTAACTCAACTATATTACTAATCATTGTTGCAATTTGGGGCTCTTTTGTATATTTGTTAAATACTATTTGAAATTTCTCATGTTTCATATCAAATTTGTAAGTTTTTACTAAAATTTCTTGCTTAACGCTTGGTTTTTCGTAATATAACATTCCACCTATATAATATTCAAATACCTTCTCAAGTTTGTCATTTCTAAAAGGAGTGCCAGATAAACCAATCATATAAGGTACACTAATTTTTCTTAATATTTGAGAGAACTTTTCAGCACTTAAATGATGACATTCATCAAAAATTATACATCCAAAGTCATCAAATATATCATCTGGATGACTATCCTTTAAACTTAAAGTTTGTAACATTCCTATTACAATATGTTTATCAACAGTATCAAATTCTTGTGCCTGTATTTTTCCAACTTTAGCGTCCGGTAAAAATTGCTCTATTCTATTTTTCCATTGATTTAATAAAAATGTTTTATGAACAATCACTAATGTCTTTTTTTTTAATTCACTTATTAATTTACATGCAATTACAGTTTTTCCTCTTCCTGGTGGTAAACTAATAGTACCACCTTCTTGATTTTTAATTTTGGGAATTACTGTATTTATAACATTCATTTGGTAGTCACGTAAATCACCAGTAAATCTTAGATTTATATCATTACTTAACCCAAAATCTTCTAAATTAGGCTTCCCAAATTTTTGCAAACCATAAAATTTTGGTAAACATAGTTTTATGTCATTTTCTAAATATATCTTAAATCCTTTTGCAAACTTACCACGAGATCCAGGTATAAACGGTTTTACTTTCAATTCCTTTTTTATATTTTTTAAAATAATATCAGTTACTTCATTTTTACATATTATATATCCTTGATTACATAATACTGATTGTTTCATATTAATATATAGAATATTATATTTAAATAATATTATTTCAATTATTTTATATATATATATATATATATATATGTTAGACATCTTAAATAACAAATATTTTACTACAATGATGTTAGTATTTTTGATAATTTTTGAAGGTTTTAATTTCACACCTAAAGTAAAAAAGTCATTACAAAGTTATTACTTTAAAATTTTTATATATAGTATTATAATTTTTTTGGCTGTTAATGACTTATCTTTATCATTAATAGCATTAATTGTTTTAGTATCTTTAGAAACTACTAATATTTTACCTAATAATAATGAAAATAATTCAAATACTCAAAATGTATCAGAGGATGATATTGCAAATACATTTGTATATGATGAAATTGATAAACTTAATATTGGCGATACAAATAATACCATTAATGTAATAAATCAAGATATAGATATTACTAATAATGATGTAGATATTACAAATAATGACGTTAATATTGAGGATCATAACACAATAAGTAATGAAGTTAATAACACTAACTTATTGAATGAAGAAAATAATGAAATAAATATTACTGAAGTTAATGAAGAAAATAATGAAATGAATCTTACTGAAGTTACAGAAATAAATAATACTGAGGTAAATGAAAATAATACTGACAATAGTATTAATGTACACGATCATTCATATAAAAGTAGCAATGATCATGGAAATTATTTATATGGAAAAAATGATGTAAAATACGAAAGTAACAAAAATAAAGCTTCTAGACCTAAGTCTAAATCTAAGTCTAAAAAAAAAAATAAAATTCCAGTTCCTTTAAATAAAAGTGATGACAAGGCCGTATTTAATAGTGAACCTGAAGATGAAAAAGTTATTTCAATGCATGCCAAAACTTATTTAGAAGATATTAACGATTTTGATAATAATAATTTTTATAATGATGATGATTTGGAAAATGTTGATGATAATGATCATAATTATAAAATTTGTACTGATCAAAATATAATTCCTCATAATGAAAAAAGTAATTACTATAGTTTTTAGAAATATTTTTAATATAAATTATAATATATATCTAAATAATATATATTATGACCAAATTAATATTAGCTTTAGTGTTATTGGTAAGTCTGATGTTAACTTTAAAAGGAAAGTCAGAAAATTTTAAATTAAGATTTCCTGAAAATAGTAATGTAAAATGTAAATGTAAATTAGATAAAAAAAATAAAGAAACCAAAAAGCAAATAGAAAGATTTTCAAATTATGACAATTCTGAACCAGAAATAAAGCCAAAGATTGACAATAGACATTACATAATTTATGACCCTCCAAATGATATTGTTACTGCTGAAAATTTTTATTTAAATAAAATAAAAAAATATCCATTAAGTCCTTCTAATGAAAACACACTATACGATCCTTCAAATATTACCAGTTATGATAATATTGGGTTAAGTTCTACCAAAATATTAGATGATAACTTTTCAAAAAATTTAGATTCACATAAATTTACATATGGTATTATGTATGAAAATTAAAATTTCTTCAATTAAATAATAATTTTTATAAAAAATTATAAAAATTATTATATAACAATTTATATTATGGAAAAATTAATTGAATCAATATCTA
>CESP01042134.1_pt1 | contig 10608 bp, 12 predicted proteins | sample 531211 | NCBI WGS metagenome assembly CESP01 (sample SAMEA2622074, study PRJEB7988) | marine metagenome | biome: marine biome (ENVO:00000447); feature: surface water layer (ENVO:00002042); material: "saline water (ENVO:00002010), including plankton (ENVO:xxxxxxxx)" | depth 5 m | reverse complement strand
AATTAACATGTTTTTTGACGGAGGTTTATACGTATCTTGATTATTTGCGAAACGCATTAAAGTACCATTATCATTTATTAAAAAAATATTTTTTACATCTCTAAATTTTAGTTGGAATAAAAGATAGTTTTGAAATTTATTTTTATCACTTAATAGGACGTTTTTATTTCTGTTTAAATCATTTGCAATTAGTTTTAAATCTTTAAAAATAGATTTTTGATAATCATTTAAATAATTTAATGCAATATTTCTTGAATTATTAACTAGTGATAAAATTTTGTTGTCAAACCAATTTTGAATTCCATAATTAAAAATAATTATTGAGAAAATAACAATTAATAAAGAAGGGAGAGAAGAAATAAGTAAAAAAGAAATGACTAGGTTTTTGCTAGTTTCTCCGCCAAGTTCTTTTACCTTTTTTTTTAAATAACTATTATAAATCTTCGTAAATATTGAAATGATTAAAGTTAAGAATAAAATAAGATTTAAAAAAAGTAATGCTTCGACATTAAATCTGTTTAATTGAAAAAAGCCAACACCTATAAAGGTTTGTAGTGATATTATACCAACTGCGATTGAAATTATAAATAAACTTGATAGTAGATATGTATTAGAAAAAAATTTTAAAATATATTTCATGAAGTTAGTATCGATAATTTTAGCCGCTGGTACCAGTTCGAGATTTAAAAGTAATATTCCTAAACAATTTCATTTTTATAATGATGATATAATATTAAATCATAGTATAAAAAAACTAAATCAAATAAAAGATATTAAAGAAATTTATATTGCGATAAACCCAAAAAATCAAAAAAAATATAACTTCATAATAAAAAAAATAAAAAAAATTAAATTTTCCAAAGGAGGGAAGTATCGAAGCGACTCGGTAAAAAATGCAATATTTAAGTTAAAAAATAAATTTTCACATGTTTTGATACATGATGCAGCGAGGCCTAACTTTTCAATTAATTTATTAAAGAGATTAATCAGAGAATTAAAAAAAAATGACTGTGTTGTTCCTACTGTAAATAGTGCTGATAGCACAATATACAAAAAAAAATATATTGATAGAAATTACCTAAAATTAGCTCAAACACCGCAAGGGTTTAATTTAAACAAAATTTGTAAATTTCATAAAATAAATAAAAATAATTTGATTACAGATGATGCAAGTTTATTTTGTAATAATCAAGAAAAAATAAAATTTATTAAAGGAGAAGAAAAAAATAAAAAAATTACTTATTTAGAAGATCTAATATTAAAAGAAAAATTTATTGGGATTGGTTATGATATACATCAAATGCGACCTGGATATAATTTATATATCGGAGGTATAAAAATACCTTCGAAATTTGGTAGCGTAGGTCATAGTGATGGGGACAGTTTAATACATGCCCTAATAGACAGTTTTTTAGGTGCGGCCAAATTAGGAGATATTGGGACATTATTTCCAAACACAAAAAAATATAAAAATATTAGATCAACTAAATTACTTCATGATGTAGTAAAAAAACTAAAAAATATTAATTTAAAAGTTTCATCTATAGACTTAAATATTATATTACAATCACCAAATTTAAAAAAATATAAAGAAAAAATAAAAAAAAATATTTCTTTGATCTGTAAAATTAATAAAAATAAAATTAATATTAAAGCAAAAACAACAGACAAAATAGGTATTATAGGAAAAAGCAAAGCATTAGCATGTGAAGTAATATCAACTCTCGAAAATGATATCTAAAATTAATTATTATTTATTTACAATCTTAAATATAGGCAAATTACCTTTGTCAGGAACTTTCGGAAGTTTTTTTACAATTATATTTTACTACTTAATTTATAATTTTTTTTCAAATATTATTTTTATAGTTATTTTTTTATTTATTTTATTTTACTCATTATTTTTTTTAAAATATATTTTAATTAACTTTGAAAACGAAGATCCAAAAGAAATTATAATTGATGAATTCATAGGTCAATCAATACCATTACTATTTTGTAATGGTGATGTAGTCCTTATTATAATATCTTTTATTACTTTCAGATTCTTTGATATCACTAAAATTTTTCCTGCTAATTTTTTTGATAAAAAAATAAAAGGATCTATTGGTATCATTGGTGATGACATTGTAGCTGGTATTTATAGTTTAATTCTAATTTTAATAATTCAAATGTATCAATGAATAATAACTCACTTATAAGAAAACTTATAAATAATAAAATTTCTATTTCAGTTGCAGAGTCATGCACTGGCGGTCTATTAGCAAGTGAAATTACATCTGTTTCTGGATGTTCAAAAATATTTAATTCAGGATTTGTAACTTATTCAAATACAGCAAAAGTAAAGTTTTTAAGAGTAAAAAAGAAGACTTTAAAAAAAAATGGAGCAGTAAGTCCGGAAACTTGTAAAGAAATGGTAGAAAACTTATACAAATTGTCAAAATCAAAATTATGTATTTCAACAACTGGTATAGCTGGACCTAGTGGTGGTACATCAACCAAACCAATTGGTTTAGTTTATGTGGGTATTAAATTTAAAAAAAAAACTAAAATTTTTAAGTTTAATTTTAGTAAAAAACTAAAAAGAAAAATGATTCAGATAAACACTGTTAATAAAATTTTTAAAATCTGTAAAAATTTACTTTAATTTACTGAGGTATTCTGCTCTACTTTCAAATGATTTTACAATTTTGTCAAATCCAACATCGAACATTTTTGAAAGCATTTTATTTAATAAAAAGTTTTTTAATTCTAAATTTATAAAAAATGATATTTCACACTCAAAATCATTAATTTTTTCAAGTTCCCAAATATTTTCCAATTTTTTAAGTGGCCCATCAATTGAATGAACAACAACAATTTTTTTATTATTATCGTATTTAACAATGCTTCTATAAGTATCTTTAACGAAAGAATATCCAATTTCTAGGTCTGCTATTATTTCTAATATTTGACCATGTTCTTTTTTAGAAACTATTCTTGAGTCGTTACACCAGGGTAAAAAATCTTTATACTGATTAATATCTAATATTAATCTCTCTATAAGCTCAAGTGGATATTTAAATTTTTTATTAATTTTTTTTTTTGGCAAATTATATAAGATTTTTAATTCTTTTTTGTTTAAGTTTTAGAAAATCTTCACCCGCATGATAGCTAGATCGCGTCATAGGGCTTGAGGCTACTAGCAAAAAACCCTTTGAGTACGCAATTTTTTTATATTTTTCAAAATCCTTAGGTTCAACAAATTTTTTAATAGGGTAATGCTTATCAGTCGGCTGGAGATATTGACCCAATGTTAAAAAATCCACATCTGCACATCTTAAATCATCCATTACTTGATATAATTCATCTTCTCTCTCACCAAGACCAAGCATTAACCCTGATTTTGTAAATATTTTTTCATCATAATCTTTGACTTGCTTAAGCAAATTTATTGACTGAAAATACCTAGAACCCGGTCTAACCTTCGTGTAATTTGATGGAACAGTTTCAATATTATGGTTAAATACATCTGGTTTAGCGTCAACTACTTTTTTAAAAACATTACCCTTTCTTAAAAAATCTGGAGTTAAAATTTCTATTGTTGTATTTGGATTAAATCTTTTAGTCTCAATTATTGTTTTTGAAAAATGTTGTGCTCCTCCGTCCAAAAGATCATCTCTGTCAACTGAAGTGATTACAACATGATTTAGTTTTAAATCTTTCACCGCGTTAGCAACTCTCAATGGTTCATTTGTATCTAATGAATTTGGCAAACCAGTTTTAACATTACAAAAAGCGCAAGCTCTAGTGCATGTATCACCCATTATCATAAAAGTTGCATGTTTTTTACTCCAACATTCTGCTATATTCGGACAACCTGCTTCCTCACACACAGTATTCAAATTATTTTTTTTAACAATTTTTTTTGTATCGTTATAAATTAATGAATTTGTTAGTCTCACTCTTATCCAGTCTGGTTTACGCTGTATCGGGCTTGATGGCTTGTTGATTTTTTCTGGGTGTCTTGGCTTCATTTAATAATCAATAATCTTTCTTTTTTTTTTCCAACTACAAAATTTTTTCTGTATAATTCATCTATCAAATCTTTATCAATTTTAGTAGTCAAAGCTTCATTCTCTTGCTTAAATTTAATATTTGTTAAAATTAGTTTTTTTTCTAAATTTTCTAATTCTCCATATTCTTTTTTTTTATCTTGCAAAGCTATATATCCTCTATTTCCATCAAAAAAATTAATAATGAAATATAAAAATAAAAAACAGTTTATAATTATAAATTTATATTTTGTTAAAAACTTCTTAAAACTTGACATTACAACTTTTGCATTCCAGGATTATTTAATAATTCCTCAATTCTAAGCATTCTATTATATTTTGCAACTCTCTCTGATCTTGCTAATGAACCGGTTTTAATTTGATTTGAATTGGTAGCTATTGCAAAATCTGAAATAAATGTATCCTCAGAATCTCCTGATCTGTGAGATATTATCGTCTTAAAATTTCTACTTTGAGCTAGGTTAATAGTTTTTAATGTCTCAGTAACTGTTCCAATTTGGTTTAATTTAATAAGAATTGAATTAGCTGATTTTTCCTGTATTCCTTTTGTTAGCCTTTGATAATTAGTGACAAATAGATCATCTCCCACTATTTGAACATTTTTCCCAATCATATCAGTTAATTTAGACCATGAATTCCAATCATCCTCAAAAATAGGATCTTCAATAGATTTTATTGGATATTTGTTTACTAAGGTTTTATAATATCTAATAAGATTATCTGAGGTGATACTTTTATCATTAATAAAAGAATATTTTTTTCCATCAAATATCTCGTTTGAAGCAATATCCAAACATATTGATATATCTTTGCCAGGTTCAAAACCTGATTTTTTTATCGCTTCTATTATAAGTTCAATTGCTTCCTCATCTGAATTTAAATTTGGAGCAAAGCCTCCTTCATCACCAACACATGTACTAAAATTTTGGTTTTCTAAAAATTTTTTTAGATTTTGTATTGTTAAAAATGCAAATTGCATACACTCTTGATAGTTTTTTGCTCCATCAGGACGTATCATAAATTCTTGTATATTTAATGAGTTATTGGCATGTACACCTCCATTAATAATATTCATTAACGGATAAGGCAATTTATAATTTTTATTTTTTGAAAGATATTGAAAAATCTCTTTATTAGTGCTTTTAGCCGCAGCTTTACAATTGGCTATAGATACAGATAAAATTGCGTTAGCTCCTAATTTTGATTTATTTTTTGTTCCATCTAAATCTATTAAGATTTTATCTATGTTTTCTTGATCAAGAGAGTCAAAATTTTTTATATTTTTTTCTATTATATTGTTTACGTTCTCAATTGCATTAAAAACGCTTTTATTTAAATATTTTGGATCTTTATCCCTTAACTCATTTGCTTCATAACTACCTGTTGAAGCACCAGATGGTACTATTGCAGATCCAATAGATCCATCCTGCAATAATACATCTGTTTCAACAGTTGGCAAACCTCTGCTATCAAATACTTGTCTAGATTTAACTTTTGTTATTTTTGGCATTATAATTTATCATTCTTGATTAACTGATCAATTTTTTTTATTTTTGATAGGAAAAGCTCAAGATCGTTTATTTTTAACATATTAGGACCATCAGACGGTGCATTATCTGGATCATCATGAACCTCTAAAAATAAACCAGCAATTCCAATTGAAATTGCAGATTTAGAAAGATCATAAATATATTCTCGTTCTCCGCCACTAGAATTTCCTAGTCCACCAGGCTGTTGTACAGAATGAGTCGCATCAAATATTACTGGATAGTTTTCTTTTTTCATAATTGATAGAGATCTCATATCTGAAATGAGTGAATTGTAACCAAAAGAGACTCCCCTCTCTGTAACAAAAATTTTATCATTTTTTGAGTCACTTATTTTTTTTATTACATTACTCATATCCCAAGGAGCAAGAAATTGTCCCTTCTTAACATTAACAATCAAATTTGTTTTTGCAGCGGCAACCAGGAGATCTGTTTGTCTGCACAAAAACGCCGGTATTTGAATTATATCTACAATACCGTTAATAATATTACATTGTTCGGCTGTATGAACATCTGTTAAAATTGGTAAATCAAAATTTTTTTTAATTTCCTCAAAAATTTTTAAAGATTTTTCTAATCCAACCCCTCTTTTTGCAGAAAGACTTGTTCTATTTGCTTTATCAAAAGAGGTTTTAAATACTAAGTTTATATCTAGCTTGTCGCAGATAATCTTTAAATTTTCGGCTATAAACATTACATGATCCCTGCTTTCTAACTGACAAGGACCTGAGATTAAAAAAAAAGGTAGTTCATTAGACGTTTGAAAATTTTTAATATTTATTACTTTGCTCATTTAGAATTGTTTTTAGCCGCTTTTATAAAAGATGCAAATAATGGATGAGGGTTTAATGGTCTTGATTTAAATTCTGGATGAAATTGAACACCAACAAACCATGGATGTGAATTTAATTCAATAATTTCTGGTAGTTTATTATTGCTAGATAATCCTGAAAAAATTAAACCTTTTTTTTCAAATTTTTCTCTAAAATTTATATTTACCTCATATCTATGCCTATGACGTTCAGATATTTTTTTTAGCTTATAAACTTTTTTAACAAATGAATTATCTAATAAATTACAATCATAAGCTCCAAGCCTCATTGTTCCTCCAAGTTTTTTTAAATCTGCTTTTTTTAAAATTCCATTTTTATACCACTCCTCTATCAACCCAATTATTGGAGTACAGTTTTTATTAAATTCTGTTGACCCTGCATTTTTAATTTTTAAAACATTTCTAGCAAATTCAACTAATGATAGTTGCATTCCAAAACAAATTCCAAAAAAAGGTATTTTATGCAATCTTGCATATCTAATTGCTTGTATTTTTCCTTCTGTTCCTCTTTTACCAAAACCTCCAGGGATTAAAACTCCATCTGTTTTATTTAATTTTTTTTGTATCTCACTAATTTTAATTTTACCTGAGTCAACTTTAATCAAATTTACCTTAACATTATTTTCTACTCCACCATGTATAAGGGCCTCGTCAACAGATTTATAGGCGTCTTTAAAATTTACATATTTACCAATTACAGAAATATTAACTTCTCTTTTTGATTTCAAAACTATTTTTTTTATTTTAAACCAAGGTTTAAGATTTGGATTTTTTTTATTTTTTAACTGAAAAAATTTCAAAACACGAATATCCAATTTTTCTTTAAAAAAACTGATTGGAGCTTCATAAATTGTTTTGACATCAACAGTTTCAATCACATTATTGATACTGACATTGCAAAATAATGAAATTTTTTTTCTTTGAGCTTTAGGAATTGAAAATTCAGATCTACATATAATTATGTTGGGCTGTATACCAATACTTCTAAGTTCTTTTACAGAGTGTTGGGTAGGTTTCGTTTTTATTTCACCAGAAGATTTTATAAAAGGGACTAGTGTTAAATGTATAAATAAGCTTTTATCCTTTCCAGCTTCATTCGAGAATTGTCTTATTGCTTCTAAAAAAGGTAAACTTTCAATATCTCCAACTGTGCCACCAATCTCGCAAATTATAAAATCATATCCTAATGATTTGTTTTTTATAAAATTTTTTATTTCATCTGTAACATGTGGAATTACTTGAACAGTATCCCCTCTATATTTTCCGGATCTTTCTTTATCCAATATTTTAGAATAAATTTTTCCAGTAGTAATATTATCATTTGCGGTTAAATTTGTGTCAGTAAATCTTTCATAATGACCTAAATCTAAATCTGTTTCTGCTCCATCTTCTGTTACAAATACCTCTCCATGCTGAAATGGGTTCATTGTGCCAGGATCAATGTTTAAATAAGGATCAAGTTTTCTTATATTAACACTGTAACCTCTGCTTTTTAGTAAATAGGCTAATGAAGCAGATGACAATCCTTTACCAAGTGATGATACCACACCGCCTGTTACAAAAATATAACGCGCCATGGAGTTTCCTTATATGTTAATCAAAAAAATAGTAAAATAGTATTTATTTAGGGAGCGGAATTTTTGGTAAATTATCGTCTTTTTTTTCTATTTTATCCAAAACTGAGTTAGATTTAGCATCATCGCGATGTATAGCTGTCAAAGTAATACTTGTAACGACAAAAAGTAATGCAATAACAGATGTAAATTTGGTTAGAAAATTTCCTGCACTTCTTGAGGACATTAAAGAATCGCTACCTGACCCAATGCCTAAAGCGCCGCCCTCTGACTTCTGGATTAATACAGATCCAATAAGTAGGATAGCAAGTATGACATGTATAGTTAAAATTATATTTTCCACATTTGTTAATTATAATAGTTTTTAATAATATCAACAAAATTGTTTGATTTCAAAGATGCGCCGCCAATCAAGAAACCGTCGCACAAATCTATTTTTTTTAATTCAGAAATATTTTTAGAGGAAACAGAACCTCCATATATAACTGATACATTTGTTTTGTGATTAATTTTTAAATATTTTTTAATTTGAAAAAAAAAATTGTTTAAAAAATCATAATTGGGAATAATACCTGTGCCAATCGACCATATAGGCTCATAAGCAATTATTATATTTTTCAAAATTTTTTTATTTTTTTTTAAAACTGAATTTAATTGTTCTTTTACAATGTTTAATGATTGTTCATCTTTATATTCCTTTAAACTGTCTCCAACACATAAAATAATCTTTAATCCTTTGCTAGAAGCCAAGTTTATTTTGACACTAATATCATTATTACTTTCACCATTTGACCTTATTTCTGAGTGACCAATTATAGTATAATTTACCATTAAATCTTTAACCATTTTTGAACTTATGCAGCCAGTGAAAGCTCCAAAATCAGATTGTTTGAGTGATATATCCTGTGCACCGAGATCAATTTTTCTAAAATTAATTTTCTTATAAACAAAACCTAAAAGAGTATAAGGAAGACAGTATATACAATGTAAATTACCGTATTTTTTGTTGTTATTTAAAAATTTTTCTACTTTTTTCAGTTCTAAAATGTCTTTTGTAAGTCCATTCATCTTCCAATTAGCAATAAAGTATTTTTTTGAGTACATTTTTATATTATAAAGGTAAATAACACTATTTTACCAAAAATTATGAAAAGCTTAACAAAAAAAATTTTTATAACACTCATAACGGGATTAATTATCGTAGTTCTGGGTGCTTGGGGTATGGGAGACATGTTTTCCACTGGTAACAAAAATGTTGTTGCCACAATTGGTGGAAAGAAAATTTATGTAAACGAATATATTAATGTTGCAAGAGGATATATAAGAAAAAACAATAAAAACCAACTGTCTGAAAAAGATCATTCATTAATTTTAAATAGTTTATTATCTCAGAAAGTTTACGAAAACTTTGCTCATGATTTAAATATAAAAATTAATGATAAAGCACTAGCATATTTCATAAAAAACGATGAAAACTTTAAAGACGATAAGGGTGTTTTTTCAAGAGTAGAGTATGAGAAATATTTATTAATTAATAATCTTAATTCATTGACAGTTGAAAATTTTTATAAAAAAGAGTTAATAAAAAGAATAATTGTTGAAGTTTTTATAAATGGTGTTTCTGATACTAAATATCATACATTAGAGCTTGAAAGAGAATTTTTAAAACAAGTTGAGGTAGAATATTATGAAATAAGTAATAATGATAAAATAAGTACTGATAACATAACTAATTACTTTTCCAAAAATAAATTAAAATTTTCTCTAGGTGAAATGAGAGACGGAAAATTTGCTAGACTAACGGAACAAAATCTAGGATTTACAAAAGAAAGTGATCAGTTTTATAAAAGTTTAGATAATATTGAAAATGATCTTGTAAATAATTTAAGTTTTAATGATTTAGTTAAAAAATACAATCTTAAAACTGAGTCAATTAATAAAATTAACTTAAATGGATTGAATACAGAAAGGGAAGTGTCAGAAAATAATATATTTGCCCAGCCTATTTTTTCTTTAAAAAAAAACTTAAATACTGAAATTTTTGAATTAAATAATGTTAAATATTTAATAAAAATGGAAAACATATATCCAACAAATACAATTAAAATAAGTAAAAAAATAGAAGATGAAATAATAAAAATTTTAAATCTGAAAAATAAAAAAAAAATATCTTTAGAAATATTGTCTAATAAACAAAAATTTTATGATTTTGCTAATTCTAGAAATATAAAAATTAAAAGTGTTCAATTTAAAAATATTCTAGATAATAAGAAGTTATTTAATCAGAAAAATATGGAAAAAATTTTTAATAATAAAATTAATACTTTAATAAACCTAAATGAAAATAATTCTGTTTATATGATTAAAATAAAAAATATTTCTCAAAATAAAGATAAGGTTGAAAATTTACAAATAATTCTAAAATCTCAAATTAAAAAAGAATTTCAGTCATTAATTTTAAGAGATTTAGATAGTTATCTAATCAAAAAATATCCAATTGAACTTAACAATAAAGTTTTCAATCAAGTTAAAAAAAATATTTAATGATTACACAAAATAAAAAAGAATTTGATTTAATAAAAAAAAAAAATAATTTTACC